>Ga0310345_10000655_pt1 | contig 46721 bp, 40 predicted proteins | sample HC15DNA20500_MG_FD_204667 | JGI IMG/M metagenome (GOLD analysis project Ga0310345, IMG submission 204667) | Marine microbial communities from station ALOHA, North Pacific Subtropical Gyre - HC15-DNA-20-500_MG | ecosystem: Environmental > Aquatic > Marine > Oceanic | place: Pacific Ocean: North... | reverse complement strand
GCTTTTTTAAATAATTGAGTTTGGGCATATGGATTCAACAAGACATAGACGATTTCATCTTGTATGAATTGAGGTATTTTAAATGTTTCAGATGCGTCATTATTTTGCGAAACCTCCATGAAACATGCAAGAATAGGCTTTCTAAATCTTTTAATTAATTGTTTGCACAAAATGTCGTTGCAAATTCGAATGGGTACGCCCTCAATATCTTCTAAGTTTAAGCATGCATCTGCAAAACCAATCACATTATTAAAAATAACGGTAATGGGATTGTGTTGTTCATCTAAATAATCAAATACGGCTAAATCAATAGCAGCAACGTATTGTAGCACTTGCTGTTCACTTTCCATTAACACTTCATAATTAAAGCAAAGAGCATGCTTCTTTAAAACATTAATTAAACCGCAAACAGCATTTTCATTTGTAGCATCACAAGTAATTTGCCAACCAATTTCAGTAGGTAAAACAACATATATACCTTGTTGTAATGCTGCTAATGCGGTGCTCATTTCAGTTTCATACCTCTCCTCCATTGCCCAAAAATAATTGAAAATAATTGTGCTAGTCACTCATAATAAATAAATGTTTAATAAATAACAATAAACGATACTTTAGTTATGTTTGCGAAAATTTTTTTAAATGGAATTACAAAAATTAATTGATGAGGCCTGGAATAATAGGTCTTTGCTACAAAATACAACTTACACCGAAGCAGTAAAAACAGTAATTGATGCTGTAGACAAAGGAACCTTGAGAACAGCTTCGCCTACACCGGAAGGCTGGCAGGTTAACGAATGGGTTAAACAAGCCATTTTAATGTATTTCGCAATACAACCCATGGAAACACATAGTTTACCTCCGTTTGAATTTTATGATAAAATGCTGTTGAAAAAAAATTATGCAGCATTAGGCGTTAGGGCTGTGCCACATGCAGTTGCACGTTATGGTGCTTATTTGGCCAAAAATGTGGTTTTAATGCCCAGCTATGTAAATATTGGGGCGTATGTTGATGAAGGAACCATGGTTGATACTTGGGCTACTGTTGGAAGTTGTGCCCAAATTGGTAAAAATGTGCACTTAAGTGGTGGTGTTGGTATTGGTGGGGTTTTGGAACCCTTGCAAGCCAGCCCGGTAATTATTGAAGACGGTTGTTTTTTAGGCAGTAGAAGTATTGTAGTGGAAGGTGTTAGAGTAGAAAAAGAAGCGGTGCTTGGTGCCAATGTAGTCTTAACACAATCTACCAAAATAATTGATGTTAGCGGCAACGAACCCATTGAATACAAAGGTTATGTTCCGGCCCGCAGTGTGGTAATTCCGGGTACTTACCCCAAACAATTCCCAGCAGGTACTTACCAAGTTAGTTGTGCATTAATTATTGGAAAAAGAAAAGCCAGTACCGATTTAAAAACCAGTTTAAATGATGCCTTACGCGATTTTAATATAGCAGTTTAATTATTGTAAGGCCGGCAGAAAAAAAGCATGCTAAAAAATATAAATCTAAAAGCATCGGGGGGATGGCTCATTGCAATTACTGGTGCATTGCTATTTTCTACAAAAGCCATTTTTGTAAAATTAGCCTTTCAGCATACACATGTTACCGCTCTACATTTATTAGTATTACGAATGCTATTTTCAATGCCGTTTTATGTTTTTGCCGGCCTTTATTCCCATCAAAAAGCAACTCATAAAATTACCCAAAAACAATGGTTACTAATTGCCAGTATGGGTATTTTAGGATACTATCTTAGCAGCCTTTTCGATTTTATTGGCCTACAATATGTTTCGGCAGGCCTAGAAAGATTAATTCTTTTTTTGTACCCTACTTTTACTGTATTAATTAACACTTTCATCTTAAAAACGCGCCTAAAACGCATTCAACTAATAGCCCTCATTCTAACCTACTTGGGTATTGGTATTGCATTTTGGGGCGAAGTACAAATAGATACAACGAACAATTATTTTTACTACGGTTCTTTTATGGTTTTTTTGTGTGCCATAACTTACTCTATTTATTTGTCGGGTTCAGGAAAGTTAGTCCCCATAATTGGTCCAACTCCTTACACAGCTTATGTTATGCTTTTTGCAACGGCTGGTGTTTTTATACATTTTTTGCTTACTGCCCATACAACATCACACCCATTTTTTGAACCTAATTTAGTGCTATATGGCATTGCATTAGCAATTGTAGCTACCGTTTTACCCTCTTTTTTGTTAAATATGAGCATGAAAAAAGTAGGGAGTAACAATATTGCCATAATTACCAGCATTGGGCCGGTATCAACCATTTTACAAGCGCATTTTTTTTTGAATGAACCCATTTTATTGTTACAAATTTTAGGCACTTTATTGGTAATAATTGGTGTTTTATTAACAGGCCTAAAAAATTCAATGTAAATAACATACCAAAGGAAAGTAAACACGCTTTTCATATTGAGTGCATAAGTTTTATAAGCCTCATCCTTTCTTTCCAAAATCTTTCTTTTTTATAAATTCATTCATTACAAGGAATAAAATCATTCGTAACATCAACAGCCACTAAGTAACGCTTAAACATAACACACCAATGGCAAATAATACAACTAAGGTGAACATGGGATGACGAATATATTGATAAGGGCCTAATACACTTACATGGGCGGCATTATATGGTTCAGGCATACCCGCATATTCGATTTCTGCATGCCGAATAGCTAACACAATAATAAGGTACCTTAAAAGAAGTAGAAAAACCCCAAAAAACATACCCAATAAATGCCGGTATTACTAACAACAAAAAAAATTATAGCTAAAATTGAATACTAACTAACCAAAAAGAAGTAACGAAATGTTTTTAAGCATAGGTGAAACTTTGTAGTAATTGAATAACTATACTGACAAAAAATTACTGCCAGAAAATCATTTTCACCCATTACCCAAATGTCATTTTTTCTTAATTTATATAGTTGAACTGTCAAAAAGTTTTTAAAAGTAGCCATTGCACAACATTTGATAAAATGAAGAACGATAATAAACACAAAAATTGATTGTTAAACACTAAAAACATACAACTATGACAATCGTAAAACACAATGCTATGACCCCTGTATTTAACAGGTTTTTGGATGACTTTTTTAATAGTGATTGGGCTGATTGGGGGCTTAAAAACTTTTCTAGTGAAGGCAGTACCTTGCCAAAAGTAAACATTAAAGAAGATGACAACGGCTACACAGTTGAAATGGCGGCTCCTGGTATGAAAAAGGAAGATTTTCAAGTAAATTTAGACAAGCAAATTTTGACCATTAGTGCTGAAGCCAAAGTAGAAAAAGAAGAGAAAAAAGAAACTTATAGCCGCAAGGAATTTAATTATCAAAGTTTCCAACGCAGTTTTAGTTTACCCGATACCGCCGACGATGAAAAAATTTCAGCTAAGTACACCGATGGTATTTTGCAAATTTATATTCCCAAAAAAGAAGAGGCAAAACCCAAACCGGCTAAAACAATTGCTATTGCTTAACTTCTATGCTTTTATTCAGTAAAAAACTTGTTAGATGGGTTGTGCTAAACTTTTAAAAGCACAACCCATTTTATTTCATTGTAAAAGCAGAGTTTAAATAAAACAACTGAGATATATCAGTTCAGCCACATCAAAATACTGTGCTAACTTTATCAAACAAATTTTAAATGGTTATGGAATATAAAGATTATTATAGTTTATTGGGTGTAAGTAAAACAGCATCGGCTGATGAAATAAAAAAAGCATACAGAAAATTGGCTGTAAAGTATCATCCTGATAAAAATCCGAATAATAAAGAAGCCGAAGAAAAATTTAAACAAATTAATGAGGCATATGAAGTGCTAGGCGATCCTGAAAAAAGAAAAAAATATGACACATTAGGAGCCAATTGGAAACAATACGAACAATCCGGTTTTTCAGGAAATCCATTTGGTACTCAAAATGCCGGTGGTGGAAATCAGCATTTTCATTTTGAAGGTGACCCATCTGAATTTTTTTCCGGAGGCGGGGGCAGTGGTTTTTCCGATTTTTTTGAAGCATTTTTTGGAGGAATGGGTGGTGGAAGAAAATCTAAATCACGCAATCCATTTAGCAATGCACAATATGAATCTCAACCATCCGACTTAACCGGCGATGTTACAATTACATTACAAGAAGCTTATACAGGAACTGAAAGAATTATTAGTACCGGAACTGAAAAGATTAAATTAAACATAAAACCCGGTGCTTATGAAGGTTTACAACTGAAAGCTAAAGGAAAAGGCATGAAAAACAGCAGCGGTAAAGCAGGCGATTTGTACATAAATGTACACGTGCAACCCAATTCAGTTTATACCCGAAAGGATAATGATTTATACATGAATTTACCTGTTGATGTATTTACTTTATTGTTAGGCGGCAAACAGGAAATAATAACGTTAGGGGGTAAAATAAACATTACATTACCCGAATGCAGTGCCAATGGTAAAACCATGCGTTTGAAAGGAAAAGGAATGCCTGTATATAATCAACCCAATACTTACGGTGATTTATATGTTACACTACAGGCACAAATACCTGCCAGCCTTTCAGCGAAACAAAAAAGTTTATTGAAAGAAGCGAAAGATGCTGCACAAATTAAACAATAAATATATTTATAAATTTTAAACTATTTTATATGACCGGAAATTTTAATGAAATTATATCAGACAAAAAACCTGTTTTAGTTGATTTTTTTGCTGAATGGTGTGGGCCATGCAAAATGATGGCGCCCACTTTACAAGATGTTGCCAGAACGGTGGGCGATGGTGCAAGGGTTATAAAAATTGATGTAGATAAAAACCCTAACTTGGCCATGAAATATCAAATTCAAGGTGTGCCTACCTTAATTTTATTTAAAGAGGGAAAAATTTTGTGGCGACAAAGTGGTGTTGTTCCCAAAAATTATATTTTGCAGCAATTACAACCACACTTACAGTAAAACATATTACATCAACTGCAATCCTTTTGAGCTGATTACATGGTTTCCTCAAAAATATTTTCATGAAAGGCATTATTTTTCAATAATTCGTAATGATGTAATAATGCCTTTTTTAATTTAATTTTTTTATAAGGCAGCTGATGCTGTTTTGAAAATTCGGCAATTTCTTTAGAAATAGCAGGATAATAAATGTGGTGCACATTTGGAAATAAATGGTGTGCAATGTGATAATTGAATGAACCCATAAAAAACCGAATAAACCAATTATCCTCCTCTACATCATTGGTACATGAAAGTTGATGTAAGAACCAACTGGTGGGCATCTTACCATTTTCATCAGGCATTGGAAATGCATTATCCAAATTGGCATGAGGCGGTAACAATACTATTAGCGATATAATGCTAGCAGTAAACATCATTATCAAAAATGCTGCAATTACAGTACCCCAACTAAGCCCTATAATAAATTTGGGGAATAGCAGTACATATCCAATAAAAATAAATTTAAATAAAAATAACTTTAAATATTCAATAGTAGGAATTGTGGTTACTTTCCAAACCAACTTTTGTTTATTGAAATAATCTTTAAAATCGCGAATCAACAACCAATTCAACAAATACAAGGGATATAAAATGGGCAAATAAATGTGCTGGTATTTATGCCATGCATTGTATTTCCCCTGTGGAAATACACGGGCCATAGGACTTTGTTCAAAGTCACTATCCCACCCCATTACATTTGGGTAGTTATGGTGTAAACGAACATGGCGCACTCTAAATATAAAGCTGTTAGCACCCATTAAATCAAATATATATACATACCACTTATTCAATTTTTTCGATTGAAAAATGGTAGCATGAACCGCCTCATGAATTAATGTTAAATAATTTACTACCAACATAAATCCCATAAAGGCATATAAAAGCAGAAAAACAGGCCTGAAGTTTGCAAAATACATAGCCAGTACCCAAGCTCCGAAATACAAGACAGGGAATAAAACAGCCTTTAAATAAATTAAAAAAGAAGAGTGCAATTGCATTGAAGAAATAGTATTGTTAACCTTTGTTCTTAGTTGTAGAAATAATTCTTCATCTTGCAATTTCCTAAATACTGGTTTTGCCGGCTTTGTAAACATTTCCATGCTAACAAAATTTTGAGTTTTACAATGCAGCTGGGTGGTGGTGAAAACTCAAAAAAACTATCAAAACTATTTGCAAATTTAATTAATTAATGCAGAAAAAAATAGCCGATTGTGCAATATTTTTTTGAATTTTTGTACTGAGATTAGCTGAATTTACTAAAAAATGATAAAAAAAACTTACATAAAAAATGCAAAATTAAAGTGGTTTGAATCGGATACTGTTTTTGACGCTTTATATCCCATCAATATTCAAACATTGGCAAAAAAGCATTGGACGCCAATTGATGTTGCCAAAACTGCTGCTGAATTTTTAGCTATTGAACCCAATAGCAAAATTTTAGATATTGGCAGTGGTGTAGGTAAATTTTGCTTAACTGCTGCATTTTTTCATCCAAACAATTTATTTTTTGGAATAGAACAAAGAAAAAATTTGGTAGAAATAGCAAAACAAACACAACTAAAATTGGGCTTGAAAAACATATTGTTTATGTGTGGAAATGTTATGGAAGTTGATTTTAGCGCCTACAATCATTTTTATTTTTATAATGCTTTTTTCGAAAACATAGCCGGAACGGATAAAATTGATGAAGACATTCCCTACTCCATTCAAAAGTATAATACTTATAATTTATTCCTAAATAAACAACTTCAAAAAAAGCCGGCAGGTACGCGCTTGGTTACATTTCACAGCCTTGAAAATGAGGTTCCGAAGAATTTTATGTTAGTAGATGCCAAAATGGATAACTTATTAAAATTTTGGATAAAAACTAGTTAATCAAAAAAATTTCATCCTACAAAAAATAAATAACAAGATTTACACAAAATATACGATTTTATTAAAAATCAACCGAAATCACTTTTTTTAACCAAGAAAAAGGATACCTTTAAATTGCCTAATTTAAAATAATTTTTATGTTAGCACCTATTCATCCATCTGAACAAGAATTGATTAGTAGCATTTTATTGGCTCATAATCAAGAAGAGGTAAAACAAAAAATAGATGTATTTATGGAATTATTGAATGAATTAGGTACAAGCGAAAATGAAATTAAAAAAATTCTGAATAACATTCAATCACACTTAGACAGTTGTAATCCTTTTAATTATGACGCCCAACAATGGAGCAATATAAAAATGGCTGATATTTATTGTTATGAGATATATCAGGCAATGTTTGGAGTACAATACTCATAAATCATAATAAGTTACCTAACAAATTCACGGCATTTTAAACTACTATCATTTCAAATCTTTACTTAAGAACTTTTCAGCAATATTTAGATAAAGTTTTCTTTTTGTTTCAGGCCATTTATTAAAATTTTGTACCAACATATTCATACGAACATTTGTGCTAAAATAATCTGCATGCTTGTGTATAAAACGCCAAAACAGTGCATCCCATATTTGTTGCCAATGACCTTTGGGGTAATTACTCATCTTTAAAATGTAATTACTTCCGCTTATGTAGGGTTTTGTTGCCATAATTCCCCCATCGGCAAATTGACTCATTCCATACACATTAGGTACCATAACCCAATCATAAGCATCTATAAATAATTCCATAAACCATTTATATACAACATTTGGGTGCAATTCACACAACAACATAAAATTACCTAAAATCATTAATCGTTCAATATGATGGCAATACCCGGTTTTCAAAACATTACGAATAGTAAAATCGATGGGTGCTATTCCGGTTGTGCCGTTATACAATGATGAAGGAATATTATTTTGATGCTGCCAAAAATTAGCATTACGCATACGTGTTCCTTGTAATTCATATACGGCCCTAATGAATTCTCTCCATCCAATAATTTGGCGAACAAAACCTTCTTGTGAATTCATTGGAATAATTTGTCGTTGTACAGAATGTAAAAACTCATCTAATATTTGTTGGGGTGTAAGCAATCCATTATTCAGCATGGGTGATAGAACACTATGGAATAAAATATTTGAACGCACATCTATGGCATCTTCATAAGTACCAAAATGGTAAAATCTTTCACTTAAAAATTGATGCAACCATTGTTTACTTTCACTATAAGTTACCGGGTAAAACCCATTGAATGGCATTGACCCCGGGTTATTTGGATAATGTTGCTGAACATAATCAATGGCCTCTTTTACATATTGATTAATTGGCAATAAATTCGTTACTGGTGGAATTTGATTAGTTGGATAACGTAGTCTGTTTTCTGCATCAAACGACCATTTTCCCCCAACGGGAGATAAATTAGCATCTACCAAAATTTTCCATTTTTTTCGTTGAAAGCGATAAAAATCGGTTTGAAAAATTTTAGTGGTTTTACCAAAATATTCTTCCAAACTTTCCAAATCATTTAAAAACAAAGGTGACGGCCATTGCTTTAAATGTATTTGACATTTTAATGCGGTTTGTTGTATTCTTTTTTGCAACCAATTATCAGTGGTATCAATGTAAGTAATGGAATGAAACCCTTGCTCCTTCAAATAAGGTAATAATAATCGTATATCAGAAAGAGGGTTATTAGCATCAATATAAACAACTTTTTTGTGTTTTTTTTGTAAATAAGCTTCATAGTATTTCATAGAAGCACGATGGAAAATAATCTTTTGCCGATGAAAATTGAATTCACGAAAAAACAAATATTCTTCCACTAAATAAATCATTTCAGCTTCATTCATCAAAACGCTTTCTTCAAACAATTGATGCGGAAAAACAATAGCTACAGTCATTCATTATTTGTTTTTTGTTTTCTACATTTTTCACTGCAGTATTTCACTTCTGACCAAACAGATGCCCATTTTTTTCTCCATGTAAAAGGCCGTTGACAAACAACACAAATTTTTTGAGGTAAATACTGTTTATTAGCCTTAAATGTATTTTTTTTCGACATTGTCTTTTACTTGCAAGCTTCAATAACAAAGTTGTAGTTCAGTTGTTGAGAAAAATTAAAATTTAGAAGACAATGGCAATAAAAAAGGCAGTTAATAAAATTAACTACCTTATGAAAACGTGCCCAGGACTGGATTCGAACCAGCACATCCTTTCGGACGCTGCGACCTGAACACAGTGCGTCTACCAATTTCGCCACCTGGGCATTCTGCTTCAGGGCAGCAAATATACTTTCATTTAAGTAACCAACAAACTGCAACCTCTTATGTCACTATTATCTAAACGGCCTAATACTTCAAAACTTCCATCATCATATACTTTCCCAACATCTTCAGTAGCAATAAAACTGCAGCTATACAAATTAGCTAAATCAATAATATTCAAAATCCCTTCACCCGATGCCTTTATCTGCAGTGGGTCATCTTCATCACGCACCAGCACCCGCATCCACGGTGGGCAATAAAAACGCCCCCTACCCTTTGAATAAGCCTGCGATAGTAATTCCGTCATACCATATTCCGCATGTATAGCGGGCAAATTAAATGCTGCCATAAGTGTTTGGTGCAAAGCTTCGCGGGTAATTTCTTTACGTCTTCCTTTCATACCCCCCGTTTCCATAATAACGGTATGTTTCAATGGCTGAGGAAATTGTTCAGCAAAGTCGAGCAAAGCAAAAGTTACTCCAATTAACAAAACCGGTTGTTCGGCAGCCTCTAATGCTTTTAGCGTTGCAGCCAATTGCGCATAATTGTATAAATAAAACCCACTTTGCGGATGATTGGATAGTTTAATTAAGGCATCTACCATTGTTACCAATGATGAATTCGGCCTTTCTAAATAAGCAGGTAATAAACCAATAATACACCAGTTTTTGGGCGGGCCATAAAATTGTTCAAAAGCTTTTAAAAAACTTTCTTCATATATGGCAATACTTTTAACTAAATGCCGGCTATTGATGCTTCCGGTAGTACCACTGCTTTCAAAAACAGCCTCAGGCTGAAAGCTTGTGGTAGTAATTTCTTTGGTTTTAAAAAATGAAATAGGCAAAAAAGGAATTTTTTCAATGGAGGCAGCATTTTTATTTCCGGTCAAATCAACCCATTGAGCATAAACAATGTTATTAGCATATTGAAATTGAAATATTTCGTTTGCCAATGCAGAAAACGAGGACTCAGAAATTGAAAAAATCTTGTTAAGAAGTTCCATTAAAGCTAAAATATGTTGAAATGAATGAATTATATTTGAAATTGAATATGCGTAATATGACTACAAAAATATTGATGATTTTTTGTTTGGCTGCCGTATTAATGAGTTGCTCGAAAAATAAATACACAACAAAACCACAACTTTTTTTAAAAAGTGTTAGTAGTACAGTTGTTGCAAAAGGACAACCATTAACTTTTAATATAGAATTTACTGATAAAGAAGGGGATGTACAAGATAGTATGTGGATACAAAAAGTATCGAAAGTGTGCCCCAATAGTCCAATAGCTAATTGGTCGCAAAATTTTCAGGTTCCCAATTTCCCAGCCACTAAAGATTTGAAAGGGAATTTTGAAATCAATTTTATCAATAATGTACTTAGTTCTGGTTACTATTATATTACAGGCTGTGGCAACGCACCTGACACATGTTATTTTCGTTTTGTGCTAACCGATTTAGCAGGCCATTCGAGTGATACGCTTGTTTCGCCTAATATTGTACTTTTACCCTAATGCATTTAAAACATTACAGTAGTTTTGTTCGTGCCCTTTTTTTCGGCAATTACTTTTATGGTATTTGTGCAGTAGCTTTATCTATAGAATCCGCTTTTCAATTACAGGTAGCATTAAATCCACCGGCCTATTATATACTTATTTTTTCTGCAACCGTTGTTTATTATACAAAAGCTTATTTAACTGAAAATTTATCAGATGCCAATAACAAGCGTGCTGTTTGGTATGTTCAACATTATCGCTGGGTTTATATTTCGCAAATAACACTGTCAATAATAGCACTATTTTGTTTAGTAATATTATTAAAACAAACCTGGCAAAACATTTTTCATACTTCATTAATTGAATGGCTATTATGGTTTTCGGTACCTATTGTAGCAGGTTTGTATTACGGTATTGGATTTGCCAATCTTAAAAACTTTAATTTACGCAATACCGGTTGGCTAAAGCCATTTGTGATAGGTTTTGTTTGGGCAGGCACTATTACCATTTATCCCATTCTTTTTCAATCACTTATTCAACCCATACATTTTAAAATAAACAGTTTCGAAGTACTGTTTTTTATTAAAAATTTCATGTATATTACCGTTTTATGCATTATGTTCGATATTAAAGATTATGCCACAGACTATAACCAGCAACTAAAAACATTTGTAGTTCGTGTGGGTTTACGTAAAACAATATTCTATATTCTCATTCCATTGTGCGTTATTGGTTTTGGCACTTTTTTATTTTATACCATTTCACATCATTTTAACGTAGCAAGAATTTTAATAAATGCCATTCCATTCATTTTAATTTTAGCTGTTGCCTACTCAATGCACCGAAGAAAAAATATTATGTACTATTTAATGATCATAGATGGATTAATGCTGGTAAAAGCTTGCTGTGGAATTATTAGTACCTTAGTAACATTTTAAAACTTACCTACTATGTCAAAGAAAGAAAAAGAAAAAAAAGAGAAAGAAAAAAATCTGTTATCAGATGCGTCACTAAATTTTTTAAAAAATTACATTAATACCCCATCACCGGTTGGTTTTGAGAGTAGCGGGCAAAAAATTTGGCTCGATTATATTAAAAATTACACCGATACAACATTCACAGATCCTTACGGTACAGCTGTTGGTGTAATAAACCCGAATGAAGATTTTAAAGTTGTAATTGAAGCCCATGCCGATGAAATAAGTTGGTTTGTTAACTACATTACTGATCAAGGTTTAATTTATTTAAAAAGAAACGGCGGCGTTGACCATCAAATTGCCCCATCAATGCGTGTATTTATTCATGGCAAAAAAGGCCCTGTAAAAGCTGTGTTTGGATGGCCTGCTATTCATACCCGCAATGGCAGCAGCGATCAAAAAGAAACACAACCTAAAGTTGAAAACCTGTTTTTAGATTGTGGTGCCAGAAGCAAAAAAGAAGTGGAAGAGTTAGGTATTCATGTTGGAGCCGTTGTTACTTATGTTGATGGTTTTGATGAATTAGCCAATGACTATTACATAGGAAGAGCATTTGACAATAGAATTGGTGGTTTTATGATTGCCGAAGTAGCGCGATTAATAAAAGAAAATAAAATTAAACTTCCCTTTGGATTATACATAGTGAATGCAGTTCAAGAAGAAATAGGATTACGAGGCGCAGAAATGATTGCCAGAAGAATTAAACCGAATGTTGCCATCATTACTGATGTTACGCATGACACACAAACACCTATGATTAACAAAAACATTGAAGGTGATGTTGCTTGTGGTAAAGGCCCCTCACCAACTTATGGTCCGGCAGTACACACAAAACTATTGCATTTGGTTGAAGAAGTGGCTGCAGCCAATGACATACCGTTACAAATGCGTGCTGTTAGCAGAAGTACAGGCACTGATACCGATAGCTTTGCTTATGCCAATGATGGATGTCCGAGCGTATTAATATCTATGCCTCTGCGATACATGCACACAACGGTAGAAATGATACATAAAAAAGATATTGAATACACTATTCAATTAATATATAAAACATTATTGGCTTTAACACCTAAAACCAATTTAAGTTATTTTTAATAAAGCATGCCTAAACTCATTCATTCGGCAAACTGCTTTAAAATTCAGTAATTTTGCCGGATGAATGAAGTTTTAGATGAAAAACGCATTGCCATACTAGATTTATACAATGGTGAACCCAATGAAGGCATGCGGTGTATTAAAGATTTAGTGGCAGCCTGGGGTATTAAGCATAATACCAAAATAAACATGCAGGTTTTTAATGTACGCCAAAACAATGCCATTCCCAATTTAAATTTCGATGCTTATATTTCAAGTGGTGGCCCCGGTTCGCCATTAGAAAGTGAAGGAAGCGATTGGGATAATACTTATATACACTGGCTACGTTCTGTTGAACAATTTAATAACAATACACAAGAAAGGCATAAAAAGAAACATATACTTTTTATTTGCCATAGCTTTCAATTAGCTTGCCGCCATTATAAAGTTGGAACAGTATGTGAAAGAAAATCAACTTCTTTTGGCGTATTTCCGGTACATATGCTTCCTGAGGGTAAACACGAGCCAATATTCAATGGATTACATGACCCTTTTTATGCCGTTGACAGTCGCGACTTTCAGGTAATAAAACCTAATCATGAACAAATAAAAAAAATGGGGGGTGCATTTTTAGCCATCGAAAAAGAAAGACCACATGTTCCTTATGAAAGAGCCCTAATGGCTGTTCGCTTTAATGATTGTTTTGTAGGAACTCAATTTCATCCAGAAGCCGATGCAGTAGGTATGCAAATGTATCTGCAACGTGCCGACAAAAAGAAAGCGGTAATTGATGAACATGGTGAGGCTAAATGGGAAAGCATGGTGGCACAACTACAAGATCCTGATAAAATTATGTACACCTATAATCACATCATTCCCAACTTTCTAAGCTTCGCATTAAAAAACCATTAATAAAACTTTTATTGAATAGGTATTGGCAATATACTAATAGATAGAATGAATATACAAGTTATTCAACCCTTGAATAACTTTGTGATACCAAATTATCATTAGCATGATTCCAACTATTCGCGAGGCGTATAATAAAGCTTTTAATGAAGCATATTATGCTGATTTTTTAAACCAATTAAACAGCAAACACCCCGGTGCTATTGATTTTAGAGTAGCGGAAACTCCCATTTTTATTCCTGCTGATTTTACAAAAAAAATGTTGGACACATGCGATTATATTATTGATAAAATAACCGATCCCAATTTTAAGCAATTAACGCATAATGCTATTCCCAAACAATTGCACGTTCCTAATGAAACAAATTACAGTGCATTTATAGCATTCGATTTTGGCATTTGCATCAATGAAAAAGGTGAAATTGAACCGCAACTCATTGAAATGCAGGGATTTCCTTCTTTGTTTGCTTTTCAACTATGGTATGATGAGGTATTTCGTTCGTTGTATGATTTACCTAAAAATTTATCGCCTTTTTTAAATGGATATGATAAGGAAAAATATTTAGCATTACTTCGTAATATTATAGTTGGTAACACTCCCGTTGAAAATGTAATACTTTTAGAACTATTTCCGCATGAACAAAAAACAAGAATAGATTTTTATTGCACAACTGATTATTTACAGATTAATACAGTATGTCTTACAGAATTAATAAATGAAAATGGCCACTTATTTTATATTAGAAATGGGAAGAAAACACCGGTACTAAAAATTTATAATAGAATTATTTTTGACGAATTATTACAGCAAACCCCTACCGTTATAGAAAAAGCCAATCAAATATTTTTCAACAATGTTCATGCAGAATGGATACCGCATCCTAACTGGTTTTATAGAATTAGTAAATACACACTGCCTTTTTTGAAACACCCAAACATACCTGAAACAGAATTTTTAAGCAATATAAACAGCTTACCTACTGATTTAAACAATTATGTAGTGAAGCCCATTTTTTCATTTGCGGGGCAAGGCGTATTAATTGATGTTACAAAAGAAAACATTGCCGCCATTACTGATCCGGAAAATTGGATTATTCAACGCAAGGTAAATTATGCAGCCGTAATAGAAACGCCCAACGCTCCGGCAAAAGCGGAAATAAGACTATTCTACTTTTGGGATGAAGGGTGGAACAAACCAAAGGCAGTAATGAATTTAGCACGATTAAGTAAAGGTAAAATGATTGGAACACGTTATAATAAAGATCTTGATTGGGTGGGCGGAACCATGGCATATTTTGAACAATAACATTTTTATGTTATAAAAATTAAAAAGATGAAAAAGCAATATTTACTCCTACTGTTTTGTATTGGGTTAATTAAGGCTGGTTTAGCACAAGATAATTATGAAATTCAAGTGTATGGCTCACAAACACAGCCTAAAAATTCAACCATGTTTGAATTACATAGCAACTTTACATTTGAAGGCGAGCGTGCTGTAGTTGACGGTGTACGCCCATCCTACCATGCAGAACATGAAACATTAGAAATAACAAATGGTATTACCGATAATTTTGAATTAGGCTTTTATTTATTTACCAATTACACTGCAGGGTATGGTTATCAAATAATTGGTTCACACATACGTCCCAGGATTATGGCACCCCTCAGTTGGCATTTACCTGTTGGCTTAAGCTTATCCACTGAATTTGGATACCAAAGTAAATATTATTCACCTGATACATGGACCATTGAAATTAGACCCATTATAGATAAACAATGGAATAATTTGTATGTATCATTTAATCCAACTATGGGCATTGCATTAAAAGGTATTGACCAACACCAAGCCCCTGACTTTGAACCCAATTTAAAAGTTGCCTACCAATTTTTCAAAAATACTGACTTAGGTTTTGAATACTATGGTTCTGTTGGCCCCATTAATAACTTTGAACAATTACCACAAGAAAATCATGCTATTTTCTTAGCTTACGATTTAGAAAACAATCCTAAATGGGAAGTAAATATTGGACCGGGATGGGGTTTAACACAAGCCACAGATCGTTTTATATTTAAAGTTCTGATTGGGAGAAAAATTAAATGGGGTGAAAGAAGGCATTCCTAAGGTAAATACTTTGCTGCAGCAAATAAAATACTGGAATGCCGATTTTTTACTAATCTTCCATTTTGTTTTTTAATTTTCCCATTAATGCATATGCATTACCACCCGCCAACTGAACATTTAACCAATTAATGTTATTATTAGGCATAAGTTCAACGTAACCATTTTCACTAATACCTGTTTTAACAGGAACTAATACATAGGTTTGTTTTTGTTGTTGAACAAACACATATTCCATTCCATTATATCGCACTACTGCACTTTCAGGAACTACAATAGCATTATGACTGGTAACATTGAAAACACCTGTTAAAAACATACCCGGCAATAATTGATGGTTAGATTGTTCAAAATGACAATGCAGCAAACCGGTTCTGTTATCGTTTATATTTTTAGTTACTAAAATTACCTCTACATCATATTTTTTTGAAGTATCACTAGTTAAAAAAACTTTACCCGATATCCCTTTCTGAAACATATCAATATCATGTTCAAAAACAGTCATAGCTGCATGAATGTCATTTGGATTCACTAATTCAAATATCACATCTGAAGGATTAACATATCGTCCAATATTGATATTCACCTTGGTAACATAACCATTAATCGGCGATAAAATGGGTACGGTTTTAGAAATATTTTGCGTACTTAATTGTTCCGGATTAATATTAATCATTTTCAATTTTTCAGCAATAGCTTTTAAAGTAGCCAACTGAACATTGTATTCTGAAGATGTTTGCTGATAAGCCTTTTTACTGGTTGCATCCTGTTCACTCAGTTCTTTTTGACGTTGTAAATCAGTTTCTAAGTAAGCAAGCTTAGCTTTTGCTACTAAATAATCTTGCTGTAACTGAACATAGCTTTGATCTTCCATTAAAGCAATAACTTCACCTTTATGTACACTTGTACCGGGTAACAAATGTGTACTTTTTAAATAGCCGCCCAAAGGCATACTAACAGAAACCATACTCTGCGGTGGCACATCTACCACGCCATTAATCGTAACAGTTTTATGCATTAATTTTTGTATCGGCTGTACTATTTGAATACCTGCATTACGAAACTGCGTATCATTTAATACCACTACGGTATCTGCAAAAGTTTGATCGGATTTTTGTTCAGTGTTTGTGCTAGAACTTTTACAGGCAACAAAAAAAGCAATAGAAAATAAAATATAATTAAATTTATTCATAAAATAAATTTTAATAAATTAAGTAATGAATTTCAGACACAGCCATTTGTGTGTTATATAACGCACTTAAATAGTCATTTTTTAATGTAATGGCTTGAGCTAACAATGTGCTCCACTCTATATAGCTAATAGCCCCCGTTTTATATTGTAAGGATGCTGTATTCAATAAAACCTCTGCTTGCTTTAAGCCACGATTTTGGTAATATTCAACTGCTGATAAATGTTTGTAATAGAGTTGCAAATACTTTTGAAGGGTAGTTTGTAGTTGGCTTTGAACTGTTGTTGTTACTGCTTTAGCAGTAGCTTCATTCACCATAGCTGCTTCAATTCGGGCATGCTGGGCCTTAGCAAAAATAGGAATACCAATACCTATTGAATAAGAGGAAAATCGCGAGGCGGCATTATAATAATTCTCCACCCTATCCTTGGTTAGTTGCCATCCAACAATGGATTGATTATTATATCCAATCATAAGATCAGGCAGCAATTTGGCTTTTTCAACTTTGGTTTGCATATTCGCCTGCTTTTGCTGCATTAATGCAACCTGAATGGCCGGATGATTCAAAATCTTACTACTATCAATTAAAATTTTTTCAGGCATTAAAGTATCGGCAGGCTCAACAAGCAACGGTTGTTGAATAAACAACTGCAATTGAAGTTGCGTAGATAATATATCGGAATTAATTTGCTTTAAATTGAGTGCAATTTGATCTGCTGTATTTTCTAATGCAGTTTTTTCCAACAAATTGCTTTCTCCCTTTTCATATCGAAGGGTAGCAATGTTTTTATAATAGCTGTAAATACTATCTAATTTTTGTAACAAATACTTTTGCTCAGTTTGAAATTGCAAGGTGATATACAATTGTTCTACCATTTTTTTAATATCAACCACTTGCAAATTGGTTTGTGCTTCCGCAATGGAAGTATTGGCTGCCAATAACTTTTTCATTGAGGCGTAATAACCCGGCAATGAAAAATTTTGCATAATCATAAAGCGTGTATCAAAAAACATACTGTTATAGTTTCCCATTTCGGCATTGAATTGCGTTTTGGGTAACTCAGCAGCTGTGCGCTCCATAATTTTTTGATATTGTTGATTCAGCGTGGCTACTTTTAATGATGGTGCATTCTTTACTGCAATAGCCAAAACCTCATTCAAAGTAGCTTTTTGGTTAATTGGCTGTGCATACAAACTTGTTACACTGCTCATTGCAAGCACAATAAGTATAGATAACAATTTATTAGTGTTTGTTTTCTTCATGTTTACCTTTTTTGTTTCAAACAGTAAATACAACGAGGGTAATACCAATAAGGTTAATAAGGTTGCAGTAATTAAACCGCCAATAACAACGGTAGCCAAAGGCCTTTGTACTTCTGCACCTGCACCTGTACTAATAGCCATTGGCAAAAACCCTAATGAAGCAACGGAAGCAGTCATTAAAACCGGACGGAGTCGCACTTGCGTTGCCTGAATAATGATTTGAATTGTTGATTTTATACCGCTTAATTTCAAACGATTCATTTCACCTATTAGTACAATTCCGTTTAATACAGCTACTCCAAATAATGCAATGAAACCTACACCGGCAGAAATACTAAAAGGCATACCGCGCAAATACAATGCAAACACACCGCCAATAGCAGATAAGGGAATAGCAGAAAAGATTAATAAAGCATATTTTACATTTTGAAAGGCAAAATATAACATTAATAAAATTAACAATAATGCAACCGGTACAGCAATACTTAACCGTTGGGTTGCACGTTGCAAGTTTTCATATTGACCGCCATATGTAACATAGTAACCGGGAGGTAATTTTAATTGATTACCAACTTTATTTTGTAATTCATTCACAATACTTTCAACATCACGCCCTCTAACATTAAATCCTACTGTAATTCTACGATGTGCATCCTCTCTCTGTATTTGGTAGGGCCCATCTTTTATTTCAATATTGGCTAAATTACTTAAAGGAATTTGCTGTCCGCCAGCAACACCAATTTGTAAGTTATTAATGTTTTGAATGCTTTCGCGTTGCTGTTGATTTAAACGAATGACCAAATCATATCTTTTATCGCCTTCAAATACCAAACCGGCAATAGCACCGGCATAAGCAGCTTGAACTGCAGCATTAATATCACTAATATTTGCACCATATTTGGCAATAGCGTTTCTATTGTATTGAATAACTATCTGAGGAACTCCGGTAACGGTTTCTACGTACAAATCACGTGCCCCCTTTACCGACTGAATGATATTACCAAGCGTAGTTGCAAAATGAGCCAGAGAATCCAAATCATCGCCAAAAATTTTGCAAACCACATCTTGTCTTGCACCTGTCATTAACTCATTGAACCGCATTTGAACAGGAAATTGGAAACCGGTTGCTACGCCAGGTACTTGTTCTAACGCCTTACTCATTTTTTCTGCTAACTCATCAAATGAGTGAGCACTGGTCCATTTTGATTTATCTTTTAAAATCACCATCATGTCAGCAGCTTCAACCGGCATAGGATCAGTAGGAATTTCGCCAGAGCCAATTTTAGTTACTACTTTCTCTACCTCCGGAAATTGATGCAACAATACCCCTGCAGTTTTTTCGGTAGTGGCAATAGTGTTGGTTAATGAAGAACCTGTTAATAAGCGAGTATCTAAGGCAAAGTCGCCTTCTTCTAATTTAGGGATGAATTCGCCACCCAATGTGCTTAACAACCATATACAAAAAATAAAAACAAGGAAACTAACTGCAACAATTGTTTTAGGAATTTTCAAAACTTTTATTAAAACCGGTTTATACCATTTTTGTAAACGGTTCATCATTCTATCAGAAAAATTTGCTTCATGGTTTACCTTCCTACTCAATACTAATGAAGCCATCATTGGAACATAGGTTAATGAAAGAATAAATGCACCCAGAATGGCAAAAGAAACTGTTTCAGCCATTGGTTTAAACATTTTACCTTCAATACCTTGTAAACTTAAAATAGGCAGATAAACAATCAGTATAATAATTTGACCAAAGGCTGCTGAATTCATCATTTTACCTGCTGCAGTTTCTACTTCAGCATTCATTTGATGTTTAGTAAGTTTAACAACACTTGAGTACTTATGTGTATGTACTATTTTGTGCATTACTGCTTCCACAATAATTACAGCACCATCAACAAGCAGTCCAAAATCCAGTGCGCCCAAGCTCATTAAATTGCCACTTACCCCAAAAAAATTCATCATTACAACTGCAAACAGCATGCTTAATGGAATAACAGAAGCTACAACAAGGCCAGAACGTATGTTTCCTAAAAAAACAATTAAAACGAATAAAACGATTATTGCACCTTCTATTAAATTTTTTTGTACCGTTCCAATTGCATTATTGACCATTTTAGTTCTATCTAAAAAAGGATCAATAGCTATTCCTTCGGGCAACGATTTTTCAATTTCTTTAATACGATTTTTAATATTCCCTATTACCTTATTGCTATTAGCTCCTTTTAGCATCATAACAACTGCACCGGCTACTTCACTTTTATCGTTATAAACGGTGGCACCATATCGTATGGCTGTACCATATCTAACATCGCCTACATCACTTATTAATACAGGAATACCATTATCGGTTTGCTTTACAACAATATTTCTAATATCGTTAAGCGACTGAACTAAACCTTCTGTACGAATAAACAAAACATTTGGCCCCTTTTCAATATAGGCGCCACCTGTGTTTTGGTTATTCGAATTCATTGCTTTAAAAACATCTGCAATGGTTAATTGAAAACTTTTCAGTTTGTCGGTGTTAATAGCTACCTCATACTGTTTTAGTTTTCCTCCAAAACTACTTACGTCGGCAACGCCTTCTGTTCCCAGTAATTGTCGCCTTACAATCCAATCTTGAATATCACGTAAATCGGCTAAGGAATATTTACCCTCATAACCGGCCTTAGGCCTAACAACATATTGAAATACTTCACCTAAACCTGTTGTTACAGGACCGAGCTCCGGCGTACCAATTCCTGGTGGAATAATGGATTGCACCTTAATAAGCCGTTCACTAATTTGTTGGCGAGCCCAATACAAATCAGTATTATCATCGAATACTATTGTTACCAAACTTAAACCAAACCTTGAGAAACTACGTTGTTCAGTAATACCTGGAACATTTCGTGTAGCTTGCTCAATTGGCACCGTAATGAGTCTTTCCACGTCTGGTGCACCTAAACTTGGAGCTGTGGTAATAATTAAAACCTGATTATTAGTAATATCGGGAACAGCATCAATGGGTAATTTGGTTAATGAATATGTACCATATCCAACCCACGCCAGTAATAATATTCCAATAATCAGTTTATTACGAACTGAAAATTGAATGATTGCATTTAGCATAACTAATACATTAAAAACATACGCATATAAGGTATGCAGCAGAATGAAATAATATAAAATAATTAATTAATGCAAAATTTAATTAAATGAATAGCATTAATAGAAAAAAAAAGCTGTATGAATTATGCTTGACGAGGAGGCTGAAAAATATCTTGTAGTAAAGTAAAAGAGTAGGCGTGTTGAGTTTCTATTCGAAAAGTCTTTTGTGAATAAGGTATTACAAGCACTTGAACAGAAATGGGTTTAGAAGGCATACTAACGAAACCGAACATAAAAGCATTGGCAGATTGTTGTGTTTTAAAGGGTAATTGTTGGTCTTGCTGCCAATCATCATCAATAATCAACTTTTTATTGTAATGTAATTTTAAGAAGGCTATAAATGAAATTTCCGGATTTTCACTACGATGTTTAATATAATGTTCCACCAATAATGGCAACTTAAGTAACTGATAGGCTTCAGTTGACCCAAACAAAAAAATACAAAATAATGCTATGGTTGCCACTTTTTTCATGACCACAGATATGTATGCAATTTACGTATTTTATGCGAATTATGCATAAAAAATTTGTTCCCTGCTGACTATAAATAACCAAACAAGGAACAAATAATTAATAAAAAACGTTTATTGATGGGTAGATTTAGAGGGATAATTTTCGTTCTTTTTAAATTTTAATTGTACATTTTTATTTTTCATCCAATCAATTAACTTAACAAAATTTACAAATATAAAAATAAGACCCAATGGAATTCCAATAACGTAATCCCAAACTCCGGCAGCATGTTCTGCAATTAATGACCAAAAAAAGAATACTGAAACCGGCAGTAAAAAAACAATACTGGTAAACATACCGGGGTTATATTTTGTTTTAGCTTTTATATTATAATAAAAAGTATGCATAATAAAATTTCCAAATAAGAATAACATTACTGCAATACCCAACCAAATTGCAGATACCGAAAAAAAGCCTGCAATAATAAAAGTCGTCCACTGCACTAATACATCCATGATAAACGCACCATTTGGATTTAAAGGATAGCTATCGGGTAATTTACTCTTATACAATACTTTATTAATCATTTGAGGGAAATAACCGGGCCAGTGATACTCTTCAAACTGATGCAACAATAGTGAGGCAAAACCAACCCAAATAGCTAATGTAACATTCGAAATTTTGTTGATTTCCATAAAAATGCCTTTCAGTACCACTACAGATAAAACTGCCCCCACATCAAACCACTTTTTTCGTAAAAATTCTAACATAACAAAAAATTTAGGGGTGAAAAAAATACTTCACTGTTTAAGTGTTTTCAATAACCATACCAGCTTAACTATCTACATATTTCTCATTATTTGAAAGCTTTACCCACAAGTGCTTTCACAGAATAATTAAAATAAAATTAAAATGCACGAATGGGAAAAATTTCAAAATTATACTTCCGGAAAATTGTTGAAATCCGAATATAATATACAAAAAATTATAGCAATATCAAAAAATAAAGAAGGAAGGTGTTTTATATCAATTCACAAAATTCCACCAAACACCAAATCGAAACCATAGTGGGCGTTCCGGATACAAAGGTGTAATAAAGTTGTATTTGTCGAAAGTAAAACCTTTAACAGGATTAATAGTATTTAAATTTTCAAGTTGAAGAAAGCCTTTAAATCCTTTTATCCGAAAATTAAAAAACAAATTTACATCGGGCCTATTACTAGTTGTATAGGCCGTTTGATAAAAAAACTGACCAAGGAAAGGTGAGTAATTATCAGCCTCGAAATTGGTGTAATAGCGTACTTCAATACCTGTAGATAAAAATAAATTGGTATAAAAGTTTCCTTCAAATGCCAGTCGGTTTCGGGTTAGTATAAAAGGTACATGTATAGGTGCATTGCCGGTAACTTGTTGAATATGTAATTCAGTATACCAATTCCAATATTTTGATAACTTAAATTTCTTTTCAGCACTTAAGTGAATAAAATTAAATAATTGTTTATACTGTGATGCAACAAAAAAACTATCGAAATAGGTGTAATTCGTCATTAAATAATAATCACCATTTAATGTTAATGACAATTTTGGATTATAATATATAGCCGATAAATGTGTTGTGTTTTCTTTAGCAAAATTTTGTTTATCGCTAACCGGAAAAGCTGTATTAGGATTGAAAATAAATGAGGGAGTCCGATTCGTATTTTGAAAGCCGAGTGTTAAGAAACCCAAACGTTTACTTAACTGCCTTTGTAAGCTTATGAAAGCATGATAGTCACCACTATTATATCCATTTAAAAATAGTTTACCCGAAGCCTCAACATCCCACTTTTGGTTGCGTGTACGATTACGATACTCGCCCATTAAATATATGTTATGGTAATTTTGTGTACGGCTATTTAATGTATCGGTAAATGTACCTTTCAACAATTGAATGCCGGCACCGGCTTTAAAAAATTGGCTTTGGTTGTTTTTATCAGGGAAAGTTATGATGGCAAATTCGTTCGTTAGGTTTGTCCAGGCATCTTTAAAACTAATTGTATCGAGAATGGTATTAAAATTAAAATACTTTTGATATTGCGAGTCAATTACATTGTTATCGTAATAATTGTAATTGTAAGTATTTAACATAAGGTTTTGCTGCAATCGTAATCGAGCATAAAATAATTTATAAGTAACGGAATCGGTAACCAATGAATCTTTTTTGCCAAAATCATATTGTTGTCTAAATAAAAAGGTACTTTGCTTATACACATTACCCGTATTAACCGTTGTACTAAACGGGTTAGGATTGGCTACTCCAGCAACACCAAGACGTGTTTCTAATTCATATGGATTGTTTAAAGCCAAGCTATCAATTCTTGTTGGATCCTTCAAGCCACCATTTTCCGAAGAAGCATTTTTGTTGGAAAGAAAAATAAAATAATTTTCATAGCGTTTATTGGGCGATTGATAGTGCGTTGTAAAACGCAAATTATTATTGCTGGCATTTTGATTTTTATAAGTTCCAGGAGCATTGGTAAACCGATATTCAAATGAAAAATTGAAATTGCTTTTTCGGTTTTGGGTATGCATAAAATCGAGTAGCTGCTCTGCTTTATTCCCTATTAAGTAAGCAATTTCTGTATAAGGACGTGTAGTTTGAAATATTTTCGTATTTTCTAATGTAAAATTATAAATATCAAATTGATGAAAGCCGGCATCCCATCCCGATTGCATAATAGGGGTAAATAATAATGAATGCGAAGCGGTTCCAAAATTGCCTAAGGTATAATAATTGTATGGCTGAGGAAAGCGGCGGGTGAAATCGTTTAAGGAAGAATCAATTTTACGAATTTTAGTAGAATCGAAATGTCGATAAAAAATTGTGATTGAATCGGCGTATCTATCACGATGCTGAAGTGAATCTTGCTTTTGTTGATTTGGAATGGGCCTCCCATTTCTATCATAGGAAACATTACCAGATGAAGCGCCTGCCCCACCAAACCTACCCGATTGGCCATATTGTTGCTGTGCAGCAGCCTGCTTAACAAGGCTAATGATACATAAGCTTAAGATAATGCAAACTGCTGCCAATCGGTTCATGCTAATAAAATGAAGTGCAAATTAACGCTAAAGCTTTAAATGAACAGTTGAATTAGAAGGCATAACCTCTAAATTTGTTGTATTAGCTCAATAAATAATGTACTTAATTTAGGTTCAGCTGCCTTTGCTGCTTCTAATACTTCTTCATGTGTAATTACATTTTCTTCATGTCTAATGCCCAAATCTGTAACAACACTAACTGCAAAAACTTTCATACCTGCATGAACTGCAGCAATAGTTTCTTGTACTGTGCTCATTCCCACTACATCACTACCCACTGTTTTAATTAATTGGTATTCGGCCCTTGTTTCAAATGTTGGACCGGTAACTGCCGTGTAAACTCCTTCATGCAACTCAATATTATTTTCTCTGGCAATATGAATGGCTTTTTCAATTAGTTTTTTGCAATAAGGTTCACTCATATCGGGAAAACGAGTGCCTAAAGTTTCTTCATTAGGACCAATTAATGGATTGGCCGTAAAGAAACTAATATGATCTTTTAATACCATTAAATCGCCCACTTTATAATCGGGGTTTACTGCTCCAGCGGCATTAGACAACAACAATGTTTCTATGCCCAACATACGCATCACTCTTACCGGAAATACAACTTGCTGAGCAGTATATCCTTCATAATAATGAAACCTACCCGACATTACTAAAACAGGCTTATTTTTCAATTTACCCATTATTAATTTGCCACCATGACCTTTTACCGTACTAGTGGGGAAATTGGGTATTTGTGTATAGGGTATTTCTTTTTCAACTTCTACTAAATTGGCCAAATTACCCAAACCACTACCCAATACGATGCCTACTTTAGCGGTAATTTGAACTTGAGATTGTATGTATTGAACGGTTTCATTTAATTGCTCCATCAATCTTTGATTACTCATATTTATACTTTTAAAATTAATATAATGTTTTATTGTTTTTTTCCTGCCAGGCTTTGAACATATGCAAAGCCTCATCACGGCCAACACATTCCATTACCAATTTGCGCATATGAATGGGTTGAGCAATTTCATCATAAATGAAAGAATCATCAAAGCCAATGGCAGCCGCATCTTCACGTGTATTGGCATAATACACTTTTTTAGGTCTGGCCCAATAAATGGCACCCATACACATGGGGCAAGGCTCACAGGTGGTATAAATTTCACAGTCGGTTAATTGAAAACTGTTTAATTTAGAACAGGCTTCGCGAATAGCTGTAACTTCTGCATGAGCAGTAGGGTCATTTAACAACAATACTTTGTTATACCCTCTGGCAATAACTTCACCGTTTTTAACTATAACGCAACCAAAGGGACCGCCATGATTGGCATTCATGCCTTCTAAACCAGCTTTTATGGCTTCGCGCATCAATTCTAATTCATTCATGGTGCAATTGTTTAGAATTTGCAAGGATATTACTTATTTTTTAATGACGGAAAAAAAGTGGATAAAACAACAGCAGCTTTTCCCCAAAAGGATAAAGCTGCTGCAATAAAATGGTGTTTTGATTTAATTTATCAGATATTTTCTTTAGGCAAATTATTCATTTCGTCTAAGTGCCTTTGAAGCAAAGCTGCTTTAGCTTTTTTTCCGTAAGCAATTTTGGCAATTAGTACAAACAACACCGGCACAATGAAAATGGCCAATAAGGTTGCTGCCAACATACCCCCCAACACAGTAAATCCTATGGTAGAACGAGCTATGGCGCCTGCTCCGGTTGCAAATGCAAGGGGAAGTACACCCAAGATAAATGCCAAGGAAGTCATTAAAATGGGGCGTAACCTTAATTTTACTGCTTCAAGTGTTGCCGGAACAATATCCATACCATTATCTACCCTTTCTTTTGCAAATTCAACAATTAAAATGGCGTTTTTAGCGGCCAAACCAATTAAGGTAACCAATCCAATTTGGGCATAAACGTTATTATCTAACCTTGGAATAAATGTTAATGCCAAGATAGCTCCAAATGCTCCAATAGGAACCGCTAAAAGTACGGAGAATGGAATACTCCAACTTTCGTATAAAGCGGCTAGAAACAAGAATACAAACAATACAGATAACCCAAAAATATAGATGGTACTGTTACCGGCATTGATTTCTTCACGACTAAGCCCTGAAAACTCATATCCATAACCGGCCGGTAATACCTCAGCAGCTACTTCACGCAATGCCTGAATGGCTTGACCACTACTATAGCCTTCTTTAGGAGTACCATTAATTTCGGCAGTACGGAATAAATTGTAGTGTGAAATTAATGGCGCGCTTTCTGTTAATTGATATGTAATTAGTGTACTTAGCGGTAGTAATGTACCTGCCTGATTTTTCACATAATATTGCTGCAAATCTTTAATATCGCCTCTATACAATGAGTCGGCTTGTGCAACTACGTGAAAGTTGCGGCCATAAATCGTAAAATCATTTACATACCGACTACCTAAAAACGTTTGCAATGTATTATAAACATCAGCAATAGATACGCCCAGTTTTTTACATTTTTCTCTATCAACATCTACCTTATAACCCGGTGTACGAGCAGTAAAAAAGCTAAAAGCACGTGCAATTTCAGGCCGTTTATTGGCTGCCATTACAAAGCTTTGTACAACTTTTTCAAAAGTTTTAATATCGTCGGTACTTTCGCGCTGTTCCAGTTCAAAGGTAAAACCGGCAGTTTGTCCCAAACCGGGTATGGCAGGTGGCTGTATTACAACAACATTTGCTTCTTTAATAACGGCAAAGCGTTGCTGTAATGTAGCAATAATGTTTTTTATTTGTTGTGCTTTATCTGTACGTTGATCCCAAGGTTTTAACTGACAAAAAATTGTACCACTATTCGACTTAGTAGCAAAGGTTACAACGTTTAACCCGCCTAATGCAGCAAAGTGCCCTACGCCGGGTACTTCTTTTAAAATACCCATCATACGATTTAAAACATCTAAGCTTCGAGTTGTTGAACTGGCTTCAGGCAATTCATATGTTATATAAATACGTCCTTCATCTTCCGTAGGAATAAAACCGGTGGGTTTATTCTTAAATAACAATACAGTACCAACATATATACATACTAAAATTACAATGGCATACGGTGCTGCTTTTATTACTTTTCTTACACCAATGGTATACTTTGCTGTTGTTCTTCTAAACCACTCATTAAAACGATAAAAGAATTGATTAATTCCGTGCGATTGTTTGTTCAATGCCATTGGCTTTAACATTAATGAACAAAGTGCAGGTGTTAATGATAAAGCCACAAAGGCGGAAATTAAAACCGAAATAGCAATGGTAATGGCAAATTGCTGATACAACCTACCTACTATTCCCGGAATGAATCCTACAGGGATAAATACAGCAGCTAATATTAGTGCAATGGCAACAACCGGACCGGAAATATCTTTCATAGCATGTTCCGTTGCGGCTTTAGGCGATAGACCTTGATCTATATAATGCTGCACTGCTTCTACCACCACAATAGCGTCATCTACCACAATACCAATGGCCAGTACAAAACCAAACATGGTTAATGTATTAATGGTAAACCCTAAGGGTACAAAAAATGCAAATGTGCCAATAATAGAAACAGGAATGGCCAATACCGGAATTAAAGTAGCACGCCAGCTTTGCAGGAATAAGAATACAACCAAAGTAACCAATGCCAACGCTTCTAATAAAGTTTTTACCACTTCATCAATCGATACTTTTACAACAGAAACAGATTCAAATGGAACGGTATAATCTACATCTTTCGGAAAAGACTGCCGCAACTGATTCATGGCATTATATACACCCTGCGCAGTCTCCAATGCATTGCTGCCCGGCGCCTGGTATACCAGTAAATAAGAAGCTCTTTTACCATCTACAAATGAATTGCTGGCATAACTGAATTTACCCAATTGTATACGGGCTACATCTTTTAAATACACCAATGACCCATCAGATGGTTTACTGCGAACAATAATGTGTGCAAACTGGTCTTCTGTTGTTAAACGACTATTGGTAAAAACATTGTACTCAAAAGCCTGATCATTACTTTGTGGTGGTGCACCAACTGAGCCGGCAGCAATTTGCAGGTTCTGATCCTGCAATGCATTCAACACATCAGTAGTGGTTAACCCTAACTGCGCCATTTTATCGGGTTGCAACCAAATACGCATACTAAAATCATCGGCACGGGTAAAAATATCGCCCACCCCTTTTACACGCAACAATGCATCGCGTACAAATATGTTGGCATAGTTATCTACAAAAGTTACGCTATGTGTGCCATTGGGCGAGTACATAGCTACCAGCATTAAAATACTGGGATTTCTTTTACGGGTAGTAAGACCCAGTCGCTTTACATCATCGGGCAATTGTGGTGTGGCAATACCCACTCTGTTTTGTACATCAAGTGCACCAATATTTACATCGGCTCCTACATTATATACTACATTAATGGTGGTGCGCCCATCGCTGGTACTATTGCTTTGCAGATAAGCCATTCCGGGTGTACCGTTTACCTGCGTTTCAATAGGTGTAGTTACAGTTTGTTCAACGGTTTGTGCATCTGCCCCATTAAAGATTCCGGTAATTTGAACCGTTGCAGGTGTAATATCGGGATATTGACTTATGGGTAAATTTAAAATAGCCAAAACGCCCAATAACACAATTACAATAGATATAACAATTGCCGTAACCGGGCGTTTTATAAATGTATTTGCAATCATAATATTCTCTAAATTATTTGTTTAGTGAGTCTGAGGTGCAGCTAATTGAACTTTTGCACCATCTCTTAATTTTTGTACCCCATCTATTACAATGGCATCACCTTCTTTTAAACCGGAACGAACCACAATTTTATCATTGATGCGTTGACCTAAAGCAATTTTCTGTTCTTTAACAGTTTGGTTGGCACTCAGTACAAACACAAAATATTCGCCCATTTGCTCTACCACTGCTTTAAATGGAATGAGTAAAAATTGTTGCAATGGATTATTGTTCTTTACCCGAACATTACAGCTCATTCCGGGTTTTAGCATATTGTCTTTATTGGGGAAGATGAATCGAACACGAATGGTACTGGTTTGGGGATCTACTGCCCTGTCAATAAAACTAAGTGTACCGGGTAAAGGATATACAGACTGGTCATTAAAGTTCATGGTAAACATAGAATCTGAAGCCGGTGCAGGATGTGCTTTTAATGCAGCAAAGCGGGGTATCAGGCTTTGATCTACAGCAATATCAACTGCCATCGGATTGTCTGAAGATATTGTATTCAATAAAGTTTGATTGGCCGAAATAAGTGTACCCATTTTTACCTGCGAAATGCCAATGGTACCATCAAAAGGTGCATATAAAACAGAAAATTTCAGATCGGTTTCTGCTCTTGCAACTGCTGCTTTTGAAGCTGCTACCTGCATTTTTGCAGCCTGTAAATCTGTAATGGCATGATCAACTACCTGACGGGCTATGGCATCTTTCTTTAGCAGTTCGGTATAACGGTCGGCATCTTGCTGTGCCTTGTCTAAATTAGCCAAAGCCACATTCATATTGGCTACTGCCTGATTATAAGCAGCCTGATAGGTTTCATGGTCAATATCATACAACTTCTGACCCTTGTAAACATGTTGTCCGTCATTAAAAAAAATACCTTTTATATATCCGGTAACCTGTGCACGCAATTCAATTTCGTTGAGTGCTGCAACAGTGGCAGGATAGTTATCATAATATACGGCCGAACCTTTTTGTACCTGGTAAGTGTTAACAGCAACGGGTGGCGGTGCTTGTTGTTGCTGCGGTTTGTTGGTGCAGGATGCCATTAAAACTAATCCTGTAAAATATACCAAAATAAAACGTAGCGAATTGTTCATATAAAAATATTTATATTTTTAATTTTTAATAGTACCTAAAGCTTTTTCAACATCGATTTTACTTTCCAACAATTGATAAAGCGCATCATAATAGTTTAACTGTGCAGTGCGTAAATCACTTTCAGCAACAATAACATCTAAATAAGTTTTAATTCCGGAATTGTATTGGAGTTGGATGGTTTCATACACATCATTGGCAAGCGACAAATTATCTTTCAATGCAACATAATTGGCAAGATTGCCTTTGTAATTGGCCAGTGCTGTTGCATACTCAGTATTTACGCGGCTTTTCAAAGCTACAACATCCCAGTTTAAACGATCTATTTGTAATTGCGCTTCTTTGATTTGGTTCACACGTTTATTTCCCTGAAAAATTGGAACAGATAATTGCAATCCAATATTTGAGTTACCTAAATTTTGGTTGTACAATTTTCCAAAATCATTATTTAAATAGTTGAAATTATAAATACCATAAGCAGAGATGGTGGGAATGAATCCCCATTTATAATATTTTAAATTGGCCTGCTGTAACTTTTGCTGGGTAACCAATTGCTGATATTCGATTCTATTTTCGAAAAATACATTTACAGAAGTATCTATAAACGCATCTTTTTCCATGGCAGTGGTATCATAACTTAAATGTAAATCTGCTGAATCAGGATATCCCATTAACTCTTTTAAATAAACAGATTTTGCTTTTACCAAATCAAAAACCTGCTTACGTTGTGCTATGGTATTGTTTAATGAAATGGTAGCTCTTTTATAATCGGTTTTATCTACAATACCCGCTTCGTATTGATGATAAGAGTCCTGCACATTTTTCTGCAAACGAATAATAGCCTGGTCTAACACCTGCACTTGTTTTTGCGTTAATAACACATCATAAAATGCCTTGCTCACATTTACGGTAACATCAATTTTATTACTAACAGTATTTTGCCTTACCTGCTTTTTTACCTGTTGTGCTGTTTGGCTGGCTAATAACGCATCTCTGTTAAAGATATTTTGGGTAAGTGTTAAACCCAGATTAGATGCATTATAAGTACCATTGCGTACATAATTCCCACCAAAATAAAATGCAGGTAATTGGTAGTTGTGCTGAATATAATAGTTCATACTAATTTGTGGATACCAATCGGCTAATTTGGTTTGAATGGTTTTATCTACAATTTGTTCGTCAATTAATGATTGCTGCACAATGGGTTGGTGTTGCAAAGCATATTGAACGCAAGACTGTAATGTTGCCTGCGCCAGTGTATCTGCAGCAGTCGCTTTTAATGGCGCCTGAGCTTTATTAGGCCCAATACTGGATACTAACAAAAAAAGTAATAAAAATATTCGATTCATATTTTATTTTAATTTCATATATTAAATGTAGCTTTTTTAGAAAGATACTTATTGATTTTTCTTTTTGCAATAATTATAACCGGGGAATTGGTGAAAGGAGTGCGAAGTTAAAAGTTTAAACACTAAAAAAACAAACAATTATTTAAATGGATGTTTGACACATATCAAAAAAAAAGACCGGCAGCAATGTTGCTACCGGCCTTGGTAAGGTTGTAAATAGATATACTTTTATACTATTCTTTTAACATTAACAGCGTTCAAACCTTTACGGCCTTCCTGTACATCAAATTCAACTTTGTCGTTTGCTTCAATCTGGTCAATTAAACCATTGGCATGTACAAAAGTTTCTTTGTTTGAATCGTCATGTTTGATAAATCCAAAACCTTTTTCTTCGTTAAAGAACTTTACAGTTCCTTGAATTTTTGTGTTCATTGTAAAATTTAAAAAATAAAATAATGCCTGCAAGGTAGGCTTTATTCTTTTGTAAGCCTAATTTATTTGTGTTAATTTTTAAATATTGTGGGGTAGTGTTGTACGTCACTCTACTTGCCTGCAGCATAACAACTTACACAGCCTGAAACTTTGCCTTCGCTGCCCCACGCTATTTTACTCACTTCTTCCACATAATCATTATGCTGCAAAAAAACTTTAAGCCATTCATCCGTTATATAAACAGGAATAGTTTCAGAACCTAAGTATTCTATGCCCTAGGCTAATGCTTCGGTTTTTATCCCCATCCTATTTAACCACCGCAATAACTTTTTGTCGAATTCTGCAACCATTATACTATTTGGATGCCGGCAAATACCATAAATGGCCAAAATAAGCAATTGCATTAAGAGTTTTAAGCCGTAAGGATTGTTGCTTTTGGAAATAGCTAATCCACCTATATGCCATATTAACAAATCATCATTAAAAAAGGATAATTCTTTACAAGGAATGTTAAAGCGTTTTTCTATTGGTAAAACAGTCAGTTCATCCCACAAGGTAGTTTTTACCGACCCCATAATTTTTTTATTGAACTTGGAAACATAAAAAGTTGAAGTGTCATACAGTAATAAATCTTCTGCATAAACGCTTTCAACTTCTTTTAAAAAATTTTCTTCGTAACACGGAACACTGCGGTGGTGGCTACTGTTTTCGCTTACTACAAACCCTGCTAATTTGTGCAAGCCATTTTTTTAACTGTATAATTTGTATTATAAATGATAGTTTCCTAAAAAGTATAGATTTATCGCTTTCATTATATTTTGCAGTACAAAAATTTGCTCAAATACATATACAAAAGGATAGGTATTTCCCAAATTTGTTTATTTTTCTATTTATTAATCACATTTTTGGGTATATTTCACATTAAAAATATATATATCGTAGCTTTAAAACATTTACTGTCATAAACTAACGCTTATGAACATTAAAATGGATGATTTTTTTAAGCCTTTAAAACTGGCATCGCAGCCAACAAGCAAAGATTATAAAGAAGCAGAATTGTATTGTAATGCTGCCGATGCTTTTGCCCGCACTGCCCACCAGTGTATTTATATCATTGATTATTATAAAAAGGGCTTTCTTTACGTTTCGGAGAACCCTTTGTTTTTATGTGGCCAATCTGCAAAGAGTGTGTTAAACTCCGGATATGATTTTTATGCAACGCATGTTCCTGCCGATGAATTGAATATGCTGTTGGAAATTAACGAAGCCGGGTTTAAGTTTTACAATAAAATACCTGTTTACGAAAAGCTTAAATATTCTATATCGTTCGATTTTCATTTAATACACCCGAACAAGCAACTCGTCTTAATAAATCATAAACTTACTCCGCTGGTATTAGACAAGCAACATAACATCTGGCTGGCTTTATGTGTAGTTACCCACTCCACAAGCAAAACCGCAGGGAATATTATTATTTTTAAACAAGGTACAAGTAAAAGATTTGAATACGACCCGGCCACAAAAGAATGGGCAGAACAGAAAAAAATAAAATTATCTGCCCCCGAAAAAGAAATTCTGACCTTGTCTATTCAAGGTTATACGATGGATGAAATAGCCGTAAAATTAAAAATAGTAACAGCTACGGTTAAGTTTCACAAAAAAAATATTTTTCGTAAGCTACGGGTTAAAAATATTACCCAAGCCATATCTTTTGCTAAAAGCTATAACATTTTTGAATAAGCCCTATACTGTTGATAAAAAGTAAAAATCAAGAAATTGCTTTACTACCTTATTAATAGCAAGCCTGTATAAAACAGTAGCACAAAGGCCAACTAAAAGCCATGAGCCCGTAGCTAATTGGGGCGGCGATTGTTGCTTATCTTCGCTGTCATATTCAGTTAAAACCTGCTCAACCCATTTTCTTTGTTTACTGCCAGACCCCGTTTTGTTTAAGAAAAAATGAACGGCTTTATTTTCAAATCCTTTATACCCGTTTGCAATTTTTGCAAGCCCTGCGCCATCAGGCATAATAATAAACAACAAAGCAGCCCAGCCGATATTATACGGGTGCAATGCAGGAATGTTTTTTGCAGGCACAGTTCCTCAAAAACAAAAGGTACCTTGCCTTAAAAGTCCAAAGCATTGATAGCAGCATCATGCCCTGTTAGTAACAGCTCTTTATTATTTTCTGCTAAATACAAATTATGTGTTATAATGTTAGCAGCAGGGTTTATTTGCAGCAGGCATTTTTTATGCTTTCAGCTTTGGGTTGGCCAATATCATCCTGTAAATAATTTTGCCTGTTCAGGTTGCTAATCTCTACCGTATTGCTATCTGCAATAATAAAATTTTCAAATCCTATTCGCAAAGCACATTCTGCCAATAAGCTGCCGATGCCGCAACCTGCAAAAAAGATTTTGTATTTTTTATTCGTTCTTGTTTTGTTTTTTGAATTGTAAAACCTGTTTCTGTTGTAGCGGATATTTGTTATTTTTTGCTACTCAAAGTTACTTGGGGATAACTTTTTTTAAAATTACTATCTTTTTGTATAGGTATTTTTAAAATTTTATTTATATTTTAATATTTGTATTGTATAATTTATATATTTTTAATACAGCTTTTTATCCTGTTTTTTTAACATTTAAAAATTACAATTATGAAAAAGACAATTCTAACAATTGTTGTTGCTGTATTAACATTTTCGTTTGTATTTGCTTCAACAGAAATCACTTCTGAAAAGTCATTATCATTACAACAGAATGAAATTAAATCTCAAAACATGCTAAAACCTGGTATCAATCATCAGGATAAAGTTTTTTCATGTACGGTATCTTTGGAATGCGGTGGTGTTACCGTAACTGCTACCGGAAGTACTTGTGAAGAAGCCGGTGCAAAAGCCGGTGCTGCTTGCGATAAGATAATAGCACCTGCTACACAATATGTTGAACCATAGCAAAAAGTAGTGTATTGAACAATTTGCACATTCATTTCAGGATAAAAAGCTGTCTTAAAAATTTTTATATATGAAAGTTATAATATTATTTTTTTTTATTTTATTATTTCCCTTGTTTATTGTAGCACAATCATTTGGGTATATCCGATATTATGCAAAATATGATTTGGTTACAGCGCCGTTAAAAGTATCTGATGATTATGCTGAGTACGAAACAGAAGATGCATGGCTATATTTTAATGATACAGCCTCACTCTTTCGGCAGCGCTTAAATGCCACCACTACTCAATTGAGAAGAACAGGAAATGGAGAGGTTATAAAAAACGTAGTTATGAGGCCGGGCTATAAAAACCTCGACACTATAGGTGCTTTGTATTATCGCACAAATGAAAAAGATACATTCCTATGCCGTGAAAATTTTTCTTTTAGCCGTGAAACATATTATTTTTACAAAGACCGTTTTCAACATATAGATTGGAAAATATCTAACGAAAAGAAAAGTATAGGGAAATTTGTTTGTCAAAAGGCAACTGCTTTTGCTTATGGCAGGAATTGGGAAGTTTGGTTTACATCAGAAATACCGATAAGCATTGGCCCCTGGAAGCTTTTTGGGTTACCAGGCGCCATACTTGAGGCACAGGATACATCAAAAAAATTTATTTTTTTATTTAGAGAAATAAGCCTGCCCGACATCTTAGGCTACGATAGTATTTCAATGTTCTCGCAAAAATTGAATAATAAATTCATGTCTAAGGAGGAATTTATAGCATTTTATAACAAAAAGAAAGAAGAACGTAAAAGCTATATCTTATCTATTTTGGGTGAAGGAGGAGGTAGCGGTAGCGTAGCTTTCCATGAGGAGATTGAACAGTATAACCTCATTGCTAAATAAAATTGGGTCAGTGAAAAATTATTTCTTAAGAGGAGTACTAATATTTTTTTTCTTTTATGCAACTAATTCTCTTCATGGCCAGCAAATACAGGAAATTTCAGGATATGTGAGAGATTGGGAAGGAAATGGATTGCCCAATTCTAATGTTATTTTAAAAAAGATTTCAGATTCAACTATTGTTAGTTTCACAATAGCCAACAAAGATGGATTCTTTCGAATCAAAATTCCGGCGGGCTTGACGGACAGTTTGATTATCACAGCTACACATATCAATTATGCCAAAAGTGAAAAAGTATTAAAATTCGGAGTTGATTTTAAAGAGTTGCTTATTTTTTATCTCGAAAAGGAAGCTACAACTTTAAAGGAAGTAATTGTATCGGCCAAAAGGCTGCCATTTAAAGCATCAAATGATACTACTGTTTACAATCTTAGTAGTTATTCTGATGGTACGGAGAGAAAGTTGGAGGATATTCTGAAAAAGCTTCCCGGCATTAAAGTATCTGAAACGGGTGCCATAACATTCAAAGGAAAAGAAATTGATAAAATAATGATTGAGGGGGATGATTTCTTTTCTCAAAACTACAAGTTACTATCTAAAAATGTACCGGCACTGCTAATTGAGCAGGTTGAAGCAATTGAAAACTATAATGATGAATATTTATTAAAAGGCATACAAAACTCAAACAAAGTTGTATTGAATCTAAAAATCGGCAAACAGTTTTCTGCGAGCCTTTTCGGTAACATAGAGGCAGGGGTAGGCGACCCCAAACTTTTCAACTTAAATTCAAGCGTTTTTTCTTTCCTTAATAAATTAAAAATTGGTGCGCTTACAAATTTTAATAATACCGGCTTTGACCCAATGGGTAATACAAAGTACACTTTAAGCATCAATCCGAACGACAATAAGCTATTAAATCAAAACGCTGAGTTAACTCCACCTCCTATCAGGATGAATATTATTGGTGTGCCCGGTATTCAACTCGAAAAGTATAATCGAAATAATTCACACATGGCAGCTATTCAGGTAAGTTTACCAATGGGCACAAAGATAAAATCCGGTTTATACGGATATTGGTACAAAGACAATTCTCTTTTTTCATTAGAAAATTTTTATAATTATAACTTACCCGACTCAACATTTAACATTCAGGAACAAATGGCCAACAATAGAAGAATTTTGAATGGTGCAATTAACTGGAACTTATTATATAGAATAAATGAGAAGTCTTCACTCCGCTATATATTTTCATATTCATCGGAGCTACCATCTTATTACAATAAATACCAAATTCAGAACCCCAATACATCAGAATTGACAAATACTATTGTTCAGGATAATAGTCGTCTTTATACAAATAAATTCACTTATATAAACAGGCCCGATAGCAATGGTGCAATTATTTTAGAAGCTCTGTTGAGTGCTAAAAATACAAAACCACAAAATTATATCAGCTCTAACAGGTTTGACGATGTATTCGGGATTTATAATCTTTCTGAACCTATAGTTCAACAAGAACTCAATACAGTTGAAAAAGCATATACACTTAGCGCTAAATGGATAGGAACAAAAGGTGTACATAGCTATGAAATCAGTATGAGTCAAAACTGGTATAGTGCACAACTTAATTCGGGGGTTAAAATAAGCGATAAACAGATAATTGAGCCAATAAATGATAGCAGGTGGAAAAATGCTGTACATTATAACAAAAGTGTCGTTTCCTTTGCGTTTCAGGATATGATTAAATTGGGAAGGCTTGGGGTTAATTTTAAAGTGCCAATACGCATGCTTACCGCAGAAGCGGATAGTAATAATTTAGGGTCAATTAAATTAAGGAAGTTGGTTGCCGACCCGAGTTTGAATGCTTCTTATTTGTTAGGCAGATACAGTAAATTGTCTATTGATATGTCTTTGGAAAACACTGTGTCAGGAATCTTTGACATGTATGGTGGGTATATCCTGATTGACTACAGAAACGTTTTTTCTAAAACATTTTCGTGGAACTTAAACAAAGTATTTCAATCAAATTTGAATTATTCTTATGTTAATAGTACGAAATACTTTTTTCTTTATTTAAAAGCCAATTATACCAGGCAAAGCAATCCATATTTGTCAAACTTTTATTCTTTTGTGCCGAATATTAATTTTATAAACTCTTTCCCATTTATTGCCAGTAGCCATATTACTTCATTTTCAGGAGAGGTTAGCAAATATTTACCCTTTTTTAAAATCAGGTTGGGATTTGAGCCGTCATTGATGTTTAGTAAATCTAATTTTAGCATTGACAGTTCTTTATGGGATGGAACAACGATAGGAACCGGTTTCCGTGCTTATTGTATTACAGGGTTTGATAAATGGTTCAATCTTTCTATTGAGGCATCAGTTAATCCAATGAAACAAATCAACTCCATTCATTCAGCCCCGGTAACATCAAGTTTTAAAAATAGTATTGGAAAGTCAAAGCTTGGTATAAAGCTTCGGCCATACAAGGAAATAACAGCTAATATTTCCGGAGAATATCTTAAATGGAAGGGGACTGATATAACAAATGATGCATTTTTTTTTGATGCACAAATTAACTTCTCCCCTGTTAAGAAAAGGTATTCGTTTGAACTGAAAGGTATTAATTTACTTAATTCAAAAAAAATATTGCAAAACAGCTTAGGTACTTATGTTCAAAGCTCCACACTTTATGCAATCAATCCCAGGTTTTTGATTTTCACTTTTGCTTACAGCTTTTGATAGCTCTTAGTACTCAATTGTAATTATCTTATTTTTAAAGTCTTTTAAACACTGCCAATACCGTAACCTGCAAGAAAGATTTTGTAATTTTTATTTGCAACCTGTTTCCGGTGGATGCAGATAAAACAAAGGCGCTTAACATGACGAAGACAAAGGGCGAACAAACAACATTAGTTTACTGCTATGCTGGCTGACAAATAAATCCTCATTTTTTTGTTTGCTGTCAGCAGTGGTTCAGTCAGTCGTAATTCTATTCTGCTTTTGTACTTATCTTCATCATCAGTAATTCTATTGGGCTGCAGTTCCGGGCAGGACAAGCAATGAATATCAGCACATCAGCAAGCCAAGAACCGTTATAAGAAACATAATTATGATTAAGAAAAGCACCGAAGCATTGCTGCTTCGGTGCCAAATTTTCAGGAGGAAAAATTTTGCTTATTGGTGTAATTGAATAACCCCAATATTTACATTACTATTACCGCTAATATTAATGTTATTAATAGTAGTGTCTTTATACCCATTGGATGCGTTGATGAAAACGCTGTACGAACCGCTTTTTAAACCACGCACTTTAAATTGTCCCTTTTTATTGGGCAATGCATAGGCCGTATCGGTACCACTGTAAATGCTTAACACCGGATAGGCATTGTAGGGCAATACAGCACCTGCAATACTACCTGTAGTAGCTTCAGTAAAGAAATGGAAAACGGGTTTCAAATAAAACTGATTATTCCACTGAACAACAGATCTGGCTACATCAAAATCTAACCAAAGTCTGGATGCACCGGGCTGGTATTCATCCCATTCACCTCCACGAAGTTGAATTAAAACATAATTATTGGTTCCCGGGAATAAATTAAGTGGATAAGTAACACTATCTTTTACTAAAGAATTTTTTGTACCTAAGTTTATTCTAATCAACCGAACAGTACCCGCTTTAATATTGGCAGAAGCTAACAAAGTATCAACACCATTACTTAATGATAAGATATCATAAATACCGGGTTGTACATTTAAGTTCTCCCAAATAAAACTTCCCTCTGGATGTCTGTGCTCATCATCATCACCTACATTATTCCAATTGGTAGTATCGTTGCTACGAGTATTGGTAGAGGTATCTACTAATACCATTACTGAATCAATGTCCAAATAAACATGATCGAAAAAACCTGGTCCATCAGTCATGTACAAACTAACTTGCTGAGTACCCGGCGGTACCTGCATAGAAGTACTTTTTGAACATGCGGCCCAAATAAATAAAGCTGATATAATCAGCACTACAATTGCGATTTTGTTTTTCATTTCTGTAAAATTTTAAAGTACAAATCAATACATGGATATAGTTTGAATTTACATAGTCAAAAACTGAGCCATTATTACAAAAAAGATATGATTATCAATGAATTGTTGCCTTTCATGAATTAAAATGTCATTAAAATATTTCTTGGAAATAACACAATAAAAAATTGACAATACTCAAAAAATAGTATTATGAACACTCATTCATTTGGAATTACGAGAATTCCTTGCTGATTGTGTGTATGAAAATGTAGCTTGCCAGAGCATAAAAAATGTAAAAATATTAAAAATTAAACCACTATGAAAATTTCCCTCTTAAAATTCGCTTTTGTTGCAGTCTTTTTTGTCAGTTGCTTCTTTAACAATCCTTTAAAAGCGCAGGAAAAAAAAACTGTAAAAGATTATTATCTCATTAAAGTATATCATTGCAATGCCAGCGAGCAAGTAAATGCTGTACTAGCTTACTTAGAAAAAGCATATTTACCGGCCGCGCATAAAATGGGTTTTAAACCCATTGGCGTTTTTACCCGTTTTGATAATGATACTGCTACTGATAAAAGAGTTTATGTGTTTGTTCCATCACAAAATGTAGCATCCTTATTATTATTAGATAACGCTATTGTTAAAGATGCGAACGTTCAAGCAAATGGAAAAAATTATTTACAAGCTCCCTATAACCACCCACCTTACCAACGTATTGAAACCATTGTTTTAACTTCATTTAAAAATCAGCCCTTTTTTGCATTACCCAAACTTACAAGCCAACTAACTGAACGCATATATGAATTAAGAAGTTATGAAGGATCTAACGAAACTTTTTATCACCAAAAAGTAAAAATGTTTAATGAAGGCGGTGAAATAAACATCTTTAAAAGACTGAATTTTAATGCAGTTTTTTATGCGGAAGTATTAAGCGGCTGCCATATGCCCGACTTAATGTACATGACCACCTTTAATAATATGGCAGATAGAGATGCCCATTGGAAACTATTTGGCAATGACCCAGATTGGAAGAAATTATCGGGCATGCCGGAATATGATCATACTGTTTCTACTGCCAATATATACTTATTACATCCTGCTGCATTTTCTGACTTTTAATTTTTTATTTACAAAAAGGGCAGTTTTATATCGCTGCCCTTTTTTAATTCCAGTTATTTCAAGTATTGGTGAAACCAATTTAAATACCTTTCTAATCTATCTACTTGGTAAGAAGGTTTAACAATACCATGGTGTTGCCCCGGATAAATGACCAACTCAGTAGGCACGCCAATTGACTTCAATGCCTGATACATTTGTTCGGCACCAATTGTAGGCACATTAAAATCTTTTTCACTGGCCATGAATAAAGTAGGGGTTGTAATTTTATTTACATGAAAGAATGGATAAGATAATGCCATCCATTTTTCAGGATGTTCCCAAGGTTTACCTATTTCGGTTTCATATTGTGTAATATATTGGTCGAAACCATACATACTTAACTGCAACGAACTACCTGCCCCACTGGCAGCAGCCTTAAACCGATTGTCGGTAGCAATGGTATAATTGGTAGATATTCCACCATAACTCCAACCACCTATACCCATTCTATTACCATCAATTTTGCCGACTTTTATTAAATAATCAGCAGCACCAATTATATCCATTACTTCTTTATTTCCCCAATCGGCATAAATAGCTTTTATATACGCCAATCCACTTCCGTTACTACCCCTATAATTTACGCCAACCACTGCAAAATTACCTGCTGCTAATACCTGGCGGGTAAAATCAAAAGCATAATCATCTTGTGCAACAGGACCACCATGGATATAAAAAATTGCGGGCAACTTATTATTGTTACTACCAGAGGGCGTAAATAAAATACAAGGAACTTTGGTACCATCTTTACTGGTTGAAGTAAATCCTTCAACTTTAGCCAATTTAACATACTGCATCCAATCATCATTCATGTGCGATACCTGATGAAAAGCATTTCCTTCAATAACTGCCACTTCATATGGATGATAGGGATCGCTCCATAATGCCACCATTTGAGTATGATTATTACTCATATTCAATCTTTCCAAACAAAAACTACCTTCAACCAATGGCTGTATTTTTTTTGTAGCTACTTCAACTTGTGCCAAATATTTTTTCCTATCATCAGTAACCAAACAATAAATATATTTTCCATCGGCTGCCCATTGTTGATTCGATACCGGCCTATCCACTGCAGTAGTTAGCAAAACAGGTGTACCACCTTTAGCAGGAACGATGGCTAAAATATTTTGACCATACATGGTAAAAGGTAAATTACTGCTGGATTGCAAATAAGCAATGTAATTCCCATCGGGGCTCCACATAGGCCTCACATCGCTTCCTGCCCAAGTAGTGAGTTGCAGAGGTTGTGCATTTTTTTCGGCATTCATTACCCATATGTCCGTATTGTCATTTTTGTCAGGATCAGTAGTATGGTTACTTACAAATGCAATTTGTTTTCCATCGGGGCTCCATGCCGGCATGGTTTCATCAAAATTACCTGAGGTAAGTGTATCTAATTTTTCGGTAGCCACATCTAACACATACAAATGTGTATGTCTGTTATCTAAATAACCTGATTGATCATCTTTAAAATGATAACGATTAATAACGTAAGGTTTTCTGGTTTTTGTAGCTGCAGTATCTGAATAATCAGGATCCTGCATGCTAATTAAAATTTTTTTTCCATCGGGGCTCCAAGCATATTCTTCTAAATCTCCTTTTAAATGGCTTATTTGCTTGGCTTCACCACCACGTCTATCCAATAACCAAATTTGCGATTGCGTGTTCCCCATTCTTGAAGAAATGAATGATAGATATTTTCCATCAGGGCTCCATCTTGGCATTGTTTCCGCATCAGGGGTATTCGTCAATTGCACAGTTTGATGGCCATCCCAACTAACCATCCAAAGGTCTGTATTACGTTTGTCTTTTGCACTATCAGCCTTGCTAACGGTGTATGCTATCCATTTTCCTTCCGGCGATACTTGAGGATCACCCACATTAATCAATTTATAAATATCGTTGGGCAACAAATTCCTATTCATAGGCCCTTGCGCCAACAAAAAATAATTTGCACCCAATATGAGTGCTACAGATAATATCCATTTTTTCATGTAACTATTTTTAACTGTTAATGATTGAAAATAACTCCCATTTTGCAAATGTGTATTTGCTTGTTCAATGCAGGGAATAAATTTTGAGTAAATATATTGCAAATCAATTGTAAGCATTTACCATTCATACAAATTAATGAATATCCATTTAGCCAAATGAAATAACTTCAACAATTAAATGTAAAACCATGCAACGCATTATTTTCAGCCTTTTAATTGTTATGACATTGTGCACACAAATAAAAGCGCAACAATTGTATATGCCCAGAAATATTAAAAAAGCTTACGAACAAAAAACACGCTCCTTTAATGGAATGCCTGGCACACGTTATTGGCAAAACACTGGCAATTACTCCATCAACCTGCAAATACAACCACCTTCCAGAACAGTCAATGGCCAAGAAGACATTACTTATTTTAATAACAGCCCAGACACTTTACCTTACCTCATCATTAAATTAATTTTAAATATACATAAGCCCGGGGTAGTTAGGTATGGTGATGTTAGCGACGACTATTTAACCTCTGGTGTGCACATTGACGAAGTAACTGTAAACGGCAACAAAATAGATTGGAAAGAACCTAAATATCACAGCACTTGGCAAGCTTTACATTTAAAAGAAAAACTCCTTCCTAAAGATTCCGTTCAAATACATTTTAAATGGCACTTCAATGCCTCAATTGAAAGCGGTCGTGAAGGCATGATTGATTCTACCACATATTACTTGGCCTATTTCTATCCGCGAGTAGCAGTTTATGATGATTATAATGGATGGGACACCGAGGATTTTACTGATCAACAAGAATTTTATAACGATTTCAATAATTATACACTTTCAGTTACCACACCCAAAAATTTTGTTGTTTGGGGCACGGGCAATTTGTTGAATGAAAACAAGGTATTATTACCCAATATATATAAACGCTTACAACAAGCACAAGAATCTGATTCAACCATACACATAGCAACATTAAGTGAAATGCTGAATGGCAAAGTAACACAACCTACAACCAATACTTGGAAGTTTAGTGCGGAACATATAACTGACATGGCTTTGTGTATAAGCGACCATTTTGTTTGGGATGCAGCCAGTGTTGAAGTTGCTGCTAACAGAAAAAGAGTGAGTGTGCAAGCTGCTTATAATGATACTGCTAAAGATTTTCATGAAATGGTACAATTTGCACACCATGCCATTGGTTGGCTTTCCAAATATTGGCCCGGTGTTGCTTACCCATTCCCCAAAATGACAGTTTGCCAGGGCTATGCCGATATGGAATATCCTATGATGGTGAATGACGGCACCAACAAAAATTTAACGTTTTCACGATTTGTGGCAGAACACGAAATTGCCCATACTTATTTTCCTTTTTATATGGGCATAAACGAAAATCGTTTTGCTTTTATGGATGAAGGTTGGGCTACTACTTTTGAATACTTGATTGGTCAATCAGATTTAGGCGAAGAAAAAGCAGCCAACTTTTATAAAATTTTTAGAATAAAAGATTGGATTGAAGACCCCGCTACTGAAGAAGACTTACCTATTATTACACCTGCTAATGTTTTAAGAAATGCTGCATACGGTAACAATGCTTATGGTAAAGCTTCATTAGGTTATTTGGCAGTAAAAGACATGTTGGGAGATTCATTGTTTAAGCACTGTTTACACACTTATATGAATAGCTGGCATGGCAAACACCCCATTCCTTGGGATTTCTTTTATTCATTTAATGAAGCTGCTAAACAAAATTTAAATTGGTTTTGGCATAACTGGTATTTCACCAATGGGTATATTGATTTATCCTTTCAAACAGTTAAAAAAACAACAAAAGGTTACACTGTTCTTATAAACAATGTTGGTGGATTTGATGCTCCATTTGATTTAAAAATTACCTACACAGATGGAACAACAACCAAACAACACTATACAGCTATGATTTGGAAGAACAACGAAAAACAGGTCTCGATTAATTTAACCACTGCTAAACCCATTGAATCATTGGCAATAGACGGTAGCATATTTATGGATGCGAATACAAAAGATAATGAGTGGCATGTAAAATGAACTCAATAAAAAAAAGCCTGTGCTTTTTTGCTTCACAGGCTTTCTTTTTAAAATTTTATTCAACTAATTATTAAGCACGTTTTTTTGTAACCTTTTTTACAGTTTTTGCAGATGAACCTTGTTCAGCCAAAATAGCATCAATAGCTTTTGAGAATGCTGCTAATGTTATAGCATCAGTATACTTAACATCGTTCAAGAAAAAAGTAGGCACTTCTTTAACGCCCTTTTGTTGACCAAAACTAATGTCTCCACGAACTTGCCAGCCAAAAGTAGAATTCATTAAATCATCTAAAAATACTTTGCTGGTAACTCCTGCATCACGAGCATAAGATTTTAGGGTAATAGTACCCAAATTATGTCTATGTTCAAACAATAAATTGTGCATTTCCCAAAATTTACCTTCCTGACCTGCAGCTATAGCAGCTTCACCTGCTTTTAAAGCACGTTGATGAATATTCGTTAATGGGAAGTGACGAAAGTTTAATTTTACCTCGTTCGGATATTTCGCTAAAACTTGTTTCACAACCTCATTTGCGGCAGCACAAGCATCACTTTCATAATCACCAAAAAACATTAAAGTTACCGGCGCATCGGCTTTACCTACGAATATATCCTTGGGCTCAATAATCACCAGAGCTTCTTTGGGTTTCATTGCCATTTGTTATGCATTTTATCAATCAGAAAAAGTAAAAATTCACCTATTTTTTTTGAATTTTGGGTGCAAAGTAGCATAATTAACGCAAAAACAATCAAATAGTTTTTTTTATTATTATAACTACTCATTTCTAAACACCACTAACCCATCAAACACATCGACTAATACCGGCTTAGATTTGTCAACATCACCCGAAAGTATTTTCTTACTCAACTGGTTCACAATTGATTTTTGAATTAGGCGTTTCAAGGGCCTTGCACCAAACTGAGGATCAAAACCATTTTCAGCCAAAAAATCAATTAAATAATCGCTAAATGTAATTTGTATACCATTGGTAGCAACTAATTCCTGCAAATTTTTTAACTGTATGTTTACAATTCCTTTTATGTCTTCCTTCATTAAAGGTTGGAACATAATTATCTCATCCACCCTATTCAGGAATTCGGGACGAATGGTTTGTTTTAGCAAA
>Ga0310345_10000654_pt1 | contig 46834 bp, 64 predicted proteins | sample HC15DNA20500_MG_FD_204667 | JGI IMG/M metagenome (GOLD analysis project Ga0310345, IMG submission 204667) | Marine microbial communities from station ALOHA, North Pacific Subtropical Gyre - HC15-DNA-20-500_MG | ecosystem: Environmental > Aquatic > Marine > Oceanic | place: Pacific Ocean: North... | reverse complement strand
ATAGATAATTTTCAAATTTATGGAAATACCAATTATCATTATACTTTTATTACAGATAATTTTCCTGATCAAATAGTATATGATTTAAGTAAAATAACAGTTGCGAATATTGATATAGAAACTGGTTCAGAAAATGGGTTTCCTAACCCCGAAACTGCTCCTGAACCTGTTACTGCAATTACTGTTTCTTTTAAAGGAACATATTATGTTTTTGGGTGCGGAGAATATAAAGTTCATAGAAATGATGTTAAATATTTTGATTGTGAAAATGAATTACATTTGCTTCAAGAATTTATGTCGTTTTGGTCTAAGCAAGATATAGACATTGTTACTGGTTGGAATATTAAGTTTTTTGATATACCATATCTTGTGAATAGAATGAATTTATTATTTGATGAGCCATTTTATTATGATTTATCGCCTTGGCAGTTTGTAAGTGAGAGAACTGTAATGGGATTTGGAGGCGCAAAACAACAACAAGCATATGAAATTATGGGTGTTGGTACTCTTGATTATTTAGATTTATTTCGAAAATTTACTTATAAAAATCAAGAGTCATATAGATTAGATCATATTGCTCATGTTGAATTAAATGAACGAAAATTAGATTATTCTGAATATGGATCATTACATAATCTTTGGAAAGAAGACTATCAAAAATTTATAGAATATAATGTAAAAGATGTAGAACTCGTGAATCGATTAGAAGATAAAATGAAACTAATCGACATGGCTATTGTATTAGCATATGATGCTAAAGTGAATTATACGGATGTTTATACACAAGTTAGAATGTGGGATACTTTGATATATAATGAATTAAGAAATAAAGGTGTACAACTTCCTCCTAAAAAAGATTCAATAAAAGATAGACCCTATATAGGCGCTTATGTAAAAGAGCCCACTCCTGGAATGTATGAATGGGTTGCTAGTTTTGATTTAGATAGTCTATATCCACATTTAATCATGCAATATAATATTTCTCCAGAAACATTACTTACAAAATTTCCTCAAAAATCATTATCAATTGATAAACTTTTAAATCAAGAAATTAGTACTGATTATGCTAAAACTGAAGATATATGTTTAGGAGCTAATGGATTTCATTTTACAAATGAGCATCAAGGATTTTTACCAGAAATGATGGAGAGAATGTATGCTGAAAGAAAGAAATTTAAAAATGATATGCTCAAAACAAGACAATTACTTGAAAATGAAAAAGACGAAAAAGAAAAGTTTCATTTAATAAAAGAAGTTTCAAGATTGAATAATATGCAGATGGCGAGAAAGATTCAACTCAATTCTGCTTATGGTGCTTTGGGCAATCAATATTTTAGATTTTATGATGAAAGACAAGCAACGGCTATCACAACTGGCGGACAACTTTCAATTAGGTGGGTTCAAAATGATGTTAATAGTTATTTGAACAAAATTCTAAAGACGGAAGATAAAGACTATATTGTAGCCGCTGATACTGATTCGATTTATATCTGTTTAGATAATTTAGTTAAATCTGTTTTTACTGATACAAGTGATAAAGAAAAAATTATTAAATTTTTAGATAAGGTATGTGAAACAAAAATACAAAACTGCATAAACAATTCATTTAATAAATTGCATGTATATATGAACGCATTTGAACAAAAAATGAATATGTCTAGAGAAGTTCTTGCGGATAAAGCGGTTTGGACAGGTAAGAAGCATTATATTATGAATGTTCATAATAGTGAGGGAGTGCAATATGCTAAACCCAGATTAAAAGTAATGGGATTAGAATCAGTTAAATCTTCAACCCCAGCGGTTTGTAGAGATAAATTAAAACAATCTTTTGATATTCTTATGAATGGTTCTGAAGATCAAATGCAGAAATTTATTGAAGAATTTAAAGAATCATTCCAAACACTTCCTCCAGAAGATATTGCATTCCCAAGATCAGTTAAGGGAATTGACAAATATAGTGATAGTGTGCTATTATATAAAAAAGGTACTCCTATACATGTAAAGGGTACGATTATACACAATAAGTTATTAAAAGAACATAAACTTACAAAGAAATATCAAATCATTCAGGAGGGAGAAAAGATTAAATTTTCTTATCTCAAAGAACCGAATCCTGTAGGAGATACTGTAATTAGTATGGGAACAGTATTGCCTTCAGAGTTTGGATTACATGAATATATAAATTATAATATGCAATTTGAAAAATCTTTTTTGGAGCCGCTAAAAACTATATTAAAATGTGTTGGCTGGGAACATGAAAAAAGAAGTACACTTGAAGATTTTTTTATTTAAGGAGATATAATGGATTTTTTAAAAGAAATAATTAAGGAGGTAGGCAATGAATATGCTGGATTGGTTTCTGATGGTGTTGAAGCAGGGGATGTCGAATCTTTCATTGATACTGGCAGTTATGCTTTTAATGCTTTACTTAGTGGGTCAATATATGGAGGTTTGGCCTCAAACAAAATTACAGCATTCGCTGGAGAAAGTGCAACTGGGAAGACATTCTTTGTTCTCGGTATTGTCAAACAATTTTTGGAGGACAATCCTACTGGTGGCGTTCTTTATTTTGAGTCTGAATCCGCTATAACAAAACAAATGATTGAGCAACGAGAAATAGATACTACTCGTATGGTTATGTTACCAGTTGCTACAATTCAAGAGTTTGCATATCAAGTTACAAAGGTTCTTGATAAACACCTTGCTAGTGAAGATAGAAAGCCCTTGATGATATGTCTTGATAGTCTTGGTATGTTATCTACTTCAAAAGAAGTGGGAGATATTGCTGACGGTAAAGAGACAAAAGATATGACAAGAGCCGCACTTGTAAAGGGAACATTTAGAGTATTAACACTTAAAGCAAGCAAAGCAAAAGTTCCTGTATTGATTACAAATCATACATATAGCCAAATTGGTGTGATGTTTCCACAACAAATTATGGGCGGGGGGACAGGTCTTTATTATGCTTCAAGCAATATTGTATTTCTTTCGAAAAGAAAAGAAAAAGAAGGAACAGAAGTAATAGGTAATGTTATTCATTGCAAAAATCATAAGTCTAGATTGACAGTAGAAAATAAAATGGTTGATGCATTAGTAACTTATAATAAAGGATTAGATCGTTGGCATGGTATGTTAGAACTTGCTGAAGAAGCTGGTATTTTTTCAAAAGTGTCAACGAGATTTGAGCTTCCAGATGGTACAAAATTATTTGGTAAGGCGATCATGCAAGATCCTGAAAAATATTTTACTGAAGAAATAATGTTAAAAATCGACAAATATTGTCAGGAGAAATTTCTATATGGAACAACAAAAGACAATGAAGCAGTGGTACAAAATGGTGAAGAATCCTCAGAATGAAGAGGATGAACAATTTGCTTTTTGTATTATTGAAGGAAAATTTACAGATGTAATTTATAAGTATAATCGATTCGGATTAATAGAACCAGAAAAAGATGCCGAAGAGTTGAAATATCGATTTGAATATGATATACTAGAAATACCTGAAGATATTAGAGGAAAAAAATATGCTGATACTGAAGGTATAGAATTTGAAAAATTAATAGGCGATATTTTAATAGAAGTAATTCAGGAAAATATAGATTTAAATACACACGAAAATGATGAGGATCGAGGACACAATATTGAAGAACCTGATATTCAATGATGAATATACCAGGAAATCTTTACCATATCTAAAAACAGAATATTTTTCAGATCATAATGATCAGTTTCTTTTTGAAGAGATAGAAAATTATGTAAATAAGTTTAATGTTCTTCCCACCAAAGAAGCATTAATTATAGAAGTCGGAAATAATGCAAAACTTTCTGAAGATCAGTTCGATGGTGTTTCTAAAAAAGTTACAGAATATTTTACCAGTAAAGAAGATACAGAAACCGACTGGTTACTTGAAACTACTGAAAAATTTTGTCAAGACAAAGCAATCTATAATGCAGTACTTGAATCAATTGGTATTATCGATAATCAAAAAGAAACAGAAAAAGACAAAGGAGCTATACCAGAAATTTTATCTGATGCTCTTGCGGTTTGTTTTGATCCTAATATTGGCCATGACTATATTGAAGACTCAGATGAACGATTTGATAGTTATCATAGGGTTGAAGAAAAAGTAGCTTTTGATTTAGATTATTTCAATAAAATTACTAAGGGGGGTTTATCTAAAAAAACTTTGAATATTACACTTGCTGGTGTAGGTGTGGGAAAATCGTTATTCATGTGTCATCATGCGGCCGCTTCAATTTCTCAAGGTTTAAATGTTTTATATATTACTCTTGAAATGGCTGAAGAAAAAATTGCAGAAAGAATTGATGCGAATTTAATGAATATTACGATAGATGATTTACACGATATACCTAAAGACCTGTTTGATAAAAAAATAAAAAAAGTTAAAAAAGCGACATCGGGAAGATTGATTGTTAAGGAATATCCACCTGCTTCTGCAAACGTAAATCATTTTAGAAATTTATTGAATGAATTAAAATTAAAAAGAAAATTTATTCCTGATATTATATTTGTAGATTATTTAAATATTATGTCTTCATCTAGATTGAAATATGGTAATACTGTAAATTCGTATAATTATGTTAAATCAATCGCAGAAGAAGTTCGTGGTCTTGCAGTTGAAAATAATCTTCCTATCTGTTCTGCTACACAAACAACTAGATCAGGATTTACAGATACAGATTTTGGTCTTGAAGATACTTCTGAATCATTCGGATTACCAGCAACTGCAGATTTTATGTTTGCTTTGATTAGTACAGAAGAATTGGAAGAACTTGATCAGATTTTAATAAAACAATTGAAGAATCGTTATAGTGATCCTGGTAAAAATAAGAGGTTTGTAATTGGAATTGATAGAGCAAAAATGAAATTATATGATCTCGAAGAATCTGCTCAAAGTGATCTTGTTACAAGATCAACAAAAAAGAAAAAGAAGGGATCTTGGAATAAAAAAGATGATGATCCTCCAGTATTTGATGTTGAAATAAACAATAGAAAGAAGAAAAAAAAGAAAGATTTTTCGGAATTTTCCTATTAATTAGCTTGACACTATGGCTCATATTTGAGATAATATAAGTGTAATGGTAGAGCTATATGCTCTTTTTGTTAATCTCAAATAAATGAGGTGATATGTATAAATTTATGCTGATAATATTGTCGCTCGTAGTGATACTATTCTCAAGTTCTTGCGCCCCCTATCCAGTTGTGGCGAAAACTTCTGGATTACCGTTTGGTACTGTCATAACTCTTGGCGGTAAAAAAATGATTGTAGTCAGCCAAGAAAATGAAAAAGTAAGATTAAAACCTTACAAGTCTGCGGTTGTGAAAACACCTGTAGTTGTGAAAACAGTAGAATCTATACCCGAAGGCCCAAAACCAGAATGGGAGAGTAAAAAAGTAGTTACAGAGGGTGTAAAAAATGTTCAAGAGTGTCTTAATCCTATGGGTTGTCCTCAGGATGTTAAAACAGGCGAATGTCTTGAAGGGTGTTCTGAACAAAAAGTAAAAATTGAAATGACAGAAACAATCATTGATTCGACAAATGTTAATGTAATTAGTACTACAGGTCCTGATCATGATTTGGTTTTAACTACATTGTTGACCCTGAATCCTTATCATCAGTGGAGAGGGCATTTTGAACAATTTTATGGAAAACCTGCTTGGATATGTGTAGTGGCACATAAGATGGGTACTATAGAATTTAAAACATTGTTAACAAGAATTATTTATACTACCCCAAATCTTTTAAATACTTGTAACAATAAAGTCTTTCCTAGTGATAGCCGCCAAATGCTTACTCCGTGGACCCGCCCCGAAATAATTAGCTCCCTTTAAGCAATCCTCAGTTAGATAATATAATAAATAGTTAGTGACTATTTATGTTTATATTAAAGTACTTAGAGGAAAATGCTCGATTTTAAAGATTTTTTACTAGAGTCTCAGGGTGCTAACAAGCACCTTGAGCATATAGAAGATGAAGTTTTAAATGGTGGCTTTGATGGTGTGAAAAAAGCGATCACATATTTAAGTTCATTGGGATCAACTTTAAAAGGCGCTTCTTCTAAAAAAATTAAAATAACAACCAAATGGGATGGAGCTCCAGCAATTGTAGCAGGAACAGACCCCGAAACTGATAAATTTTTTGTAGCAACTAAGCACGGAGCATTTGCTAAAGAACCTAAATTAAATTTTTCAGATGAAGATATTGAAAATAATCACGAAGGTGGCTTACAAGATGTATTAAAAGATTCTTTGAAATACCTTAAAGATATTGGAATAGATGGTGTTTATCAAGGAGATTTATTATACAGTCCACAAAAACCTAGAACGTTACAGAATATAGATGGCGAATCGCATATCGTTTTTACACCAAATACTATAACATATGCGATTAAATTAAGAAGTGAATTGGGAAAAAAGATAAATGCTTCAAAATTGGGCATTGTTTGGCATACAAAATATGAGGGCGAAAAAGTAAATCAAATGGATGCTACATTTGATGTAAATGTTGATAATTTTATACAAACATCAGATGTATGGTTTAAAGATGCTGAATATGAAAAAATGGATGGAATAGCATCTTTTACTCAAGAAGAAACTGAAAAATATTTTAATGTGCTTTCGATGGCGGGCAGATTATTTAGAAATCTTAATAAGAAACTGCTAGACAGTATAAAAGATGATAAATACTTAAATACACAGATTAAAGCATTTGCTAATTTTAAAATAAGACAGGGTATGCCCATTGGAAATGTTAATAGTCATGTTATTGGTTTGATTAGATATTTACAAAATAAATTAGATAAAGAGGTTGATAAATTAAAGTCGGTAAAAGGTAAAGAAAATAGGCGCAAAAAAAATGAAGTCATTTTAAAATTTTTTACTGAGAACAAGACTGCTTTGAAAAATATGTTTCAAATGCAAAATGTTCTTATAGCCGCTAAGATGATAATAATTAAAAAATTACAAGATATTCAGCCCATGACAAAAACATTTATACAAACTGATAGGGGTTTTGAGATTACAAATCCAGAAGGATTTGTTGCAGTCACATTAAATGATGGAGCAGTAAAATTAGTAGATAGACTAGAGTTTTCTAGACAAAATTTCTTAGCACCAAAAACATTTGGGAGTAGAGCATAATGGAAGTAGCAGAACAAGGTCTTTTAGACAAATTAGGCGAATCTTATTTAAAAATAGCATTGACAGAGGATGTTGATGCCCGATTGAAAAGATTAGCAAGAGAAGGTTTAATTAAAAAAGAAGAATATGCATTGTTTCTTAAAACAATGAAAGATTTGGAAGACGAGAAAAAACCAACTCCAAAACAAAGAATCATGATTATAAGGATTTTTGACAAATTGCTTGCTCTCATTATGGGAGATAAGGTTGTATATCAAAAGATATTACAGACTGTTAAAAAAGGCAAAAAAGATAAATCCAAAGTGAAAGAAGAAGCATTTAGAGCAACGCATACAGTATTTGTTCATGAGGGTATAGAATATTATGTAACTGCTGAAAAACAAATAATAGAAGTGCCATCTTCATTTGAATAAATAATTCTATGAAGATTTATAAAAATTTTTTAGTAGAAACAAAGCAAGAAAAGACAGCAATCGCAACTTATGGTAGAATGAATCCTCCTACTATAGGTCATGTCAAACTTGCAAAAAAGATTTTATCAGAGGCAAGAAGACATAAGGCAGAACCTTATATTTGTTTGTCTCCTACTCAGAATGCTAAAAAGGATCCTTTAGATCCAGAAAGAAAACTTTATTATGTTGAAAAAACGATAGGTCCACATATTCATATCGATATTAAAGTTTCTCTTTTTGAAGCACTATCTGATTTGTATTCTAAAGGATTTAAAAAACTTGTATTTGTTGTTGGTAGTGATAGATTAAGTAAATTTTCAAAATGGATATCACAATATAATGGAGTAGAGGGAAAAGCACATGGGTTTTATGATTTTACAGACATTGATTTTGTAAGTTCAGGAGATCGTGATCCCGATGCTGAAGGTGCCGCTGGAATGTCTGCATCAAAACTAAGAGAGTTTGCAGTTTCTGGAAATTTTGATAGTTTTAGTAAAGGAACGAAATTATCTGCTAAAGATACAAAGTCTATGTATAACGAAATTAGGAAGGCTATGAAAATTGAAACCATAAAAACGGAACAAGCTAATTTGAAAGAAGCACTTCGTCCTGGTACAAAAGTAAAAGTTGCTCATCCAGCAAAGGGTAAAGGAATGGTAACAGGAAAGATTGTTCGATATGATAATCAAGGTCCAGGAAGTCCATTCTATGTTGTAGATATAGGCGAACTCCGATCTGAAAAAGTGCCCGCACATAAAATTAAAGAAGGCGCAGAATATCCTGCAACTCCTACGGCAAAGAAAGCACACTTAGCTAAATTAATGAAAAAAGTAAAAGATACACAAGCGAAAAGAGAAATAAAAACAGGTTATAAAATAATAGACAGAACTCCCGATTGGATGTTTTCTAAAGAAGAAGCCCCTCCTGGAAGAGAGCATCAAGTAAAATCATTAAAAAAGAAAGTTGGTACAAAGAAAGCATATGCATTTGCTTGGGCGCAACACAATAAGCATGGATTGCCCGAAGAAACTTTAGAAGAAGGTACTAGATTACAAGTAAAAATGGCTTTAGGTGATGCAGGTGTAGAAGGAAAATTCAAAGATGGAAAGGTTAGTGTTCATAAAAAACACGTAAAAAAAGCACACAAAGCATTAAAAGGAAATGTTTATTATAAAGGAAAAACACCTGATGTTGTGGGAGAAGATATAATTGATGAGGGAAAATTTTCGAATAAAATGATAGACGCCTTGAAAAGTAAATATGAATCATTGAGAGGAAAAAGACTTAGTTTAGGACAAAATGTAGAATTAGAGAAAATAGTAAGACAACTTGCAAAAGATAAAGATGCATTGTCACAACTTGTTAAAGCAGATATTCCTTTTATTTCTATGAATGCAAGACTAATTTTAAATAAAGATCATGGGGTTCCTTTGAATAAATCTGAAGGAGTGGAAAATCCTTATGCTAATTTAAAAAGGGCGCCGTCTAGAGCAATGATTCATAAAATGTGGTCAAAAAAAGCACAACAAAAGAAAAAGAACATGCTGAAGACCAGTCATCCAGGATATAATGAAGAAATTATAATTGATGAAATGGGACATATTGTAAATATAAGTGAGGTTAATGCACAGTTCGCTATAGAAGAAAATTTAAAAAAGAAAGCAGAACAATCAGGAATTTCGTTTAAAATTTTAGAAAAAGTATATAATCGTGGAATTAGTGCGTGGGAAACAGGCCATAAACCAGGAACTACTTCTCAACAATGGGCAGATTCAAGAGTTAATTCGTTTTTAACTGGCGGAAAAACTAGATTAATTGCAGATGTAGATTTATGGAATCAAGTTGGTTCTAAACATAGGGTAAAGGAAGAAATGGATACAGATCATGCATTCAAAAAATGGTTAGCTCTTACTGAAAAAGAAGATGAAATAAATGAGCTTTCTCCAGAATTAATGACAAGAGCATGGAAGGGAGCAAGTCGGGCAGGGGGCCAAGCACTCAGACAACACCACGCAGACAAATACGATACAGAGGCAGGCAAAGATGTTCTTAAAAGAAGGGCACAGAGTTCTAAATTTTTCAAAGGTGCTGAGAAGAAAGCCGCTATGAACGCAAAAAGACTTAAAATGACGGGAAAAAATGAAGAAGCAGACCTTGAAGAAGGAGATGTAGTTGTAGATACTCCTCAAGGTAGATATGTAAAAAAAGGATCTGTGGCTTCTGCAAAAATTAAAGCAAGAAGATCGTTTAGAGATCATAAAGACAAAAAAGCAATAACCAGTAGAATTGCTACACCAATAGAAAGAAAATATCTTCAGCGAAAAGATGAGGGATAAACATGAATTCTAAAACACTTCACGAAGACTGGAAAACTCTTCATCCAGGACCATTTACAGAGCCAGAGAATGAGGTAGGATATCAGGAATTTTTGAAAATAAAAGAGCAAGGTGATATTCATCATCATCATTATGCTAAAGGTGATAATCCTGATGATAAAAAGAAACGAGAAAAAGACGCCAAAGCAAAAGCAAAAGAAGGTGAAGCAAAGGCAAGTGATGCAGGAGAAGCAAAACCAAATGGTGAAGGTGAAGCAAAAGCAAAACCAAATGGTAATGGTGAAGAAAAGAAGAAATTAGATCCTGTTGGAAAAGAAGATGGGGATATTGATAATGATGGAGATCAAGACAAATCTGATAAGTATCTAGCGAAAAAAAGAAAAGCAATTGGTAAATCAATTAAAGCACAGAAAAAAACAAAAAATGAAAAACCTATAAAATTATCAGGCGAAAAAGAAAAAGTTGAACTTCATAAAGGCAAAGTTGATGAAGAAGCTGAACTAGATGAGGCGGCAGTAAGAGGAAAATTGCGTGATCTTTCTCAAGAATTAGCCGCTTATGCAAAAAAACATAGAAGTAGTGTTGATAAACAATATTTTGAAAAGATTGCACAAATAGCCGCGGCAGGAAAAATGCCTTCTGCTAAAGATATTGATACTGATACAGAACCACGAGATTTTGTTTTAGACATGATGGCTAAATCTTTTCCTATGGGAATAATGAAAAATTATAAAGGAGTTTCTCCTGCTCTTGATCATGCTCTAAGAAAAGATCCAATGCCACAAGATAAATCACTTGAGAAAAAGAGAAATAAAGGCGGACTTTTTTATGCTCGACATGGTGAAGAAGTGGAACTGGGAGTTCCACGTGGTGAAGAATTCCAACCAGACTACAATATTTTACCTGAAGCCGTACTTGTAAATAGAGATTATAAATATGATGGAAAGAAAATTCACATTTCCAAAAAGAATTTTAGTAAAGTTCATAGAGATTTCAAAAACCCCACTAAGGGTAAAGAAATGATGATAACCTATGATCCCAAGTCGGGAACAGTTTTAGTTCCAGTTGAATTTACTGAAGAAGTAAAAGAAGCAAGTACTTACAGAGATAGAGAAAAAGAGGCAAAAAGTAATAAAAAGAGACATTTTGCTTTTGGAGGAAAATCGGATGATAAACGCTGGGGTAAGGGTGGATATAGAAGAGGAACGAGACCCAATGATGAAGAAGTAGAAGTTGATGAAGGATGGAAAAAAGGTAAGCATAAAATTACAGATGATAAAGGAAAAATAATTAGTATTCACAGTTCTGGTTCTAAAGCAGAACGAGAACAACATAAACTTATGCAAACAGATGATCACAAAAAACTAACTGTCACACGGGTAGAAGAAGTTGAACTTGATGAAATTTCTAAAGAATTAAAAGTAAGAGCCTATACGAAAGCGGGAGAAAAAGCATTGTCTGCTCAAGCTAGAAGAGTTAAAGGCGATCTTTCTGCTGGTAAAGAAGTTCTTAAAAGAACTGATCAAAGGTCTAAATTTTACAGGGCTATTTTTGATAAAAAAGCTAAGAAAGAAGAAACTGAGTGGGCAAAATCAAAACGTAGTGATAAAGAGATGGAAGACAAGTATGAAAAAATACATCAAGAACGAGATAAACGCTATAAAGCCCAACGAAAAAAACAAGAAAAAAAAGAAGGAGTAGAGTTTGATTCAAAAGGAAAAATCAAATCTCTCGGATTTTCATTTTCTGACAAAGTTAAAAAATACAATAAAAAAATGCAAAAGTCAAAAGATGAAATGAAAAAATATAAAAAAGAAGATGCTGAAGTGGATGAAATGAGTGCAATACAAAAAACTTCACTTAATATTCATAATCAAAGAGTTAAATTAGGTATTGTCAAACCCGGTACTAAAAATATCAAGAAGAAAGAAAGTGGAGTACAGAAGGCGGCTAAACATGCAGGTATGTCTAGTGCAGAACGTTCTTATTTGTATAATGATAGTTCTGCGGTTGATGAAGCTCCATCAGATTATGAAGATGAAATTAAAAAGTTTAAAGCTGGTGGCGGAAAAGTTAAAAAATTAAAGCCTGGCAAGAAATTCAAAAGTTTTTTTAAAGGAAAATCATTACCTCGCCAAGAAGAAGTTGAAGAAGATGAGATTGATGAAATGTCTAAAAAATTACTTTACAGGGCCGCATCAAAAGCAGAAGTACAAGGAAGAGAACCTGAACGTACAGGCTCAGACACGGGTTTTGGTAGAAGAGATCCTAATATTAGACGGAAACGAAGGGCTCAAGCTGTAAAATTTGTTAAAGGAATGGTGAAAGCAAAAGAAGAAGTTGAAACAGAAGAAGTGAATACGGGAAATAATAGGTTAAGGTCACTTGAAAAAGAAATTGATAAACTTCATGGAAGAACAAAACACATGAAGCATCTTAAAGGAAAAGAGCGTGATCAAATGCGTGATTTATCAAGACAAAGAGATAAACTTTTGAAATCACGTTCTATTCAAGGACAATTTGAAGAAACTGAGATAGAAGAGGGAAGAACAGTAGGATCTTCCGGATATGATTTATATCACAAAACTTTTTCAGATGCAATGCAACATGCATATGATCATGCAAAGAGAAAAGGTGTTACTGTAGATCCAAGTGAAATCGATAGTAAAGTTGCAACTGGTCCAAAGAAACCATCAAACAACAAGACAAATCGTTACATCTTAGGAACAGATAAAAGACAAAAAGTTCATATACAAGTTGCAAATCTTGACAACAAGAGATACGAATTGAACATGTATATTGAGGAAGTTCAAAACGAAGAAGATATCAAATCAAGAATTTCTAATAGTCCATTAGTAAATAAACTTTACTTAATGAATCAAGCAAAGGCTATTGGTAAAGAAAGAGCTGGTCCCGATAAAGAACATAAAATTTCTGCATGGGAAGATTTAGCTAAAAAAATGGGATTCAACAGACGAGATTATGAAGAATTTGGCGACAATCAGGGTATGTATGAATCTTTTATACCACAAGAAAAGGGAGATATGGCTACTAAAACAAGACTAAAACTCGAAAAGGTTCTGGGAAATAGAAAAAAGTTTGTAGAACCTAAAGAGAGAGCAGGAGAAGAGGGGACCGATAAGTTGTCTGACAATTACAAGGAAGCCACTCCTGGTCAAGATACTGTAAAAGAAGGAAATATCATTGTTAATGACAGAGATCCTTATAGGGTTTTTGAACATATGGTACATTATTTAATGGGCACTTCTATTAAAAATATAGAAGATTACACTTTTTATAGAATTGACGAAACCCCTCACAATTTGAGATTAGAAAATAAAGAAGGAGCATTAGCAACAATTACTTTGGCCGATGTTCAATCTTTTTATGATGATCAAGATATGGATATGAATGAATTTATTGAAATGATGGAGGGTTTTGGTGTCAAAGAATTGACAGAAAAAGGAAATAGTATTATAGGAGACGAAGGTGTTCCTGCTATAGGAAAAGATAAAACGGGTCAAGGTATTTATACTACTGATCCACCTAAAACTTTTGAAAATATAGATATATATTCAAAATTTATTCAATCAAATGAGGAACGGCAAAAAAAAGGTTTTGTTGTTAACTAACTAAATAAAGAGAATAAACAATTTTAAATAGGAGAATAATATGCCTTTATGGGGAACATCCGCAGATGTCGCAACTAACAAGCCCAAATTTTTACCTGATGATGCAAATAGTCCTTATGATAAAACTAAGGTTTATGCAACTGAATCTGGTTGGGTAGTAGAAGGAGCCGCAACTGGTAACGGAAATACAAGTGCCGATCCAGAAGTTCTTGTAGCAATTCGTGGTCTTGCTGGAGCTACAGCCGCACTTGGATTGAAACATCCAACTCTGACCAATTTTAGAGTAATTACTTCGGCCGATCATAGTGCTTCAAATAATATTGTATTTGAACTCATCTATGATGAATCTGTAACTTATACTGCTGGTACAGCGGCAACTCTGCTTCTGACTGCATCAGCAGGAGGAGATGTAACTGCATCAGTTACGCATATTGATGGAGTAGCACTAGCAGATGGTTCAGCAGGAAATAGATTGAGATTTACTGCAACAAGTGGTGCCGCGGGAACTTTTACTCTCACAGATGATGTTGCATTTGGAAATCGAACAGATTTATCTGATACAATATCTGGAACTGCATTACAATTAGCTTCAGGGAAGTTAACTTCTGCAGTTAAAACTGCAATAGGCGTTTCTGTAATAACAATTGCATAATATAATTGATAATTGAAATAAGGTTGTTATGTATAAAAATGAAAAGACCAATAACAAGGTTCCTGATCTTGTGACTGATGATGATATAGAAGAAGAGGCTTCTTCAACAAAGGAGTCTCTTATTTCTATTCTTGAAAAGAAAATGATAGAAATTGATGAAATGTATGAAGAACAGGAAGAATTATTAAATGAATACGCAAACAAAAAGCGAGAACTAAATAATAGCGAAGAAGCCGTGAAATTCGAATTAAGCGGGTTACATGGTGCTAAAGTAGTTATACAACAATTAATTGAAGAAGCAAAAGATGGTCAATAAGAGTCTTGGCTGAGTCCCAGCAACTTCATCCATTTTTAAGGAGTTAAAACAATGGCTGACAAAAAAATGACGGATCTAACTGATCTGTCCACTGCGATTGCATCTGATGATGTTGTCCATGTAGTAGATGATCCAGAGGGAAGTCCCGTAAATAAAAAGGTTAGTGTATTTAATCTTTTTGGAAACTTGAATCATTCAACAAATTCGGGGGATCTTACTGGAAGATCATTTGTGTCTACATCTATTTCAACTGCTGTCGGTTCGACATCGGGAGATGTTGCGGCACTCAATGCACAAACAACGCACGATCACAGAACAGGTAATGCTAATTCAGTGGTTAATATTTTTGGTGCAAAAATAGATGCAAATATTTCTGGTTCTAATACAGTAGTTACTACAACCGCCGCAGGCGCAAAAATTACATTGAATATGACTAATGATGTGGTTTCAGCAAATGTAAATACTGCATATACTGGTGGTACTGCAAGAGCATATGGTTTAATGATCGATATAAACGATACGAATAAAGGATCGTCTGCAAGAGCCACAAAACCAGATGCCTTTCTTAGTCTAAGAGATCAAGGAGGAATGCTTGCTCCTTATGCCATAAATAAACCTGGAAACCAAGCAGTTCATTATTTTGCTGAACTTGGTGCTTCAATCGGAGGAGCGAGTAATACAGATGGATATGTTTCTTCCGTAGCTGGCGCTAATACGACTGCTCATGCATCAAATCTTGTAATGTTTAGTACAGCGGTTACTTCAAATACCGCCGAGCAGACTACTGCTGAAATGGCCGATGCAAGATTAAGAATTAAAGTTAACGATGTTGAATATTGGTTGTTAGCAACAAGTAATTCGGTAATGATCGGAGACTAAATTTAAATGGCAGACAAACGCATTTCGGGTCTGCCTGCAATATCATCAGCGGCTAGAGAAGATTTATTATTAGTCGTTGATGATCCAGCAGGTACTCCCTCAAATAAAAAAGTATCATTAACTCAATTTTTTTCAAATGTTGAACCTGAAATAGTGTTTGCCAACACTAAAACGTTGGCCAGTTCTACCAATGCCGCTGTTATTTTTAAGGGCGGGGTTGCAGTACAAGATAGTATGAAGGTTGATACTGATTTAACAGTAAATGTAACTGCTATTTTAAATATTGCAACAATTAATTCAATATCTTCTGCTTTAACTGGCACCACAAATGCTACATATGATTTAGGAAATACGACCATAGGTTGGGGAAATGCATATGTTGGTATAATTAAGGGTGATACTGATGATAATTTATTGATTACAGCAAATACAAACGCCTCCGCAAATATAATATTTACAGGTGCAAATGTTCATATCAAAAGCAATTCAATAATTGCGGGCCAAGATACTACAATTACATCAAATTCTACATTTAGTGCTAATATTACAACATCAGGTGCAAATGTTCATATAAATGGAACTGACTTTACTATAGATTCTAATACTACATTTAAAGCAAATTTAATAATTCATTCAGATTCTACAAATACAGTTATCAACTCTGGTAATACTCACATTACAAGTAATACTTTAATTGCAGGCGAAAATACTGTAATTTCATCAAATGCAACTTTTACTGGTGCTAATGTTTCAATTCTCGCAGACAATGCTTATTTCACAAGCAATAGTACATTTATAGGAAAAGATGTATCCATTTCATCAAATATTACTATGTCTGGTACAAATACTCATATTACAAGTGAGAATTTATATTCATCAGCAAATGCAACATTAGAAGGTGAATTAACTACTATTACATCCAATGTTTCTGCAACTGCAAATGTATCATTAACTTCAGTAATAGATTCTTCAAGTAATGTAACTGGTGCTTTGACAGTAGCAGGAGGCGTGGGTATTCTCAAAAGTGCAACAATTGGTGAAAATTTAATGGTTCATGGAAATATACATGCGGATGGAAATATTACTGCTGAAGGCGGAACTCTTACTTTTGGTGATGCTGATACAGATACAGTAGTATTTAATGCTGATGTTGGTTCTCATGTTAAACCAAATATAGATTCGACTTATGATTTAGGAAATACTACACATCGATTTGCAAATGCTTATATTGATGACATTGTAGTAACAGGAAATGTTGATATTGCTGGTGCAGTAGCGGCAACAGGAAATGTAAGTGCCGCTTTTGGTTCATTTTCAGACAATGTTTCAATTGGAACAGATAAATCATTAACATTTAGAGATGCGACTTTAGAGATCAATTCTCCTGTAAATGGAGAGTTAGAACTTGCTTCTGATGATCTTATTACTCTTACTGCTACTGCAAATGTGGAAATAGATTCAGCAGTTTTTAATGTTGCATCAAATTCTACTATAGCAGGTACAGATACAGTTATTACTTCAAACGTAAATATAACTGCCGCAAATACACTTATTGCCAGTGCAAATGTAAATCTTACTGGCGCTGGAGCAACTTTAGATGGAACATTAATGAATGTTAAATCTAATGTTGATATGACAGGAATTACAACGCTTGGTGTAGATGGTTCAGGAAAAAATTTCACATTGTATTCTGGTACCGCTGGTAATAAACTTAGATTAAAAGCACTTACAGATCAATTTGTCTCAAATACACAAATTGAGAGTAGTGAAAAAATTCGAACTGATGGTAGTGTTGGTGTATCAAATGATTGTTCTATTGTATTCGGTAGTCAGTTTAAAATTATGGATACTGCAAGTACAACTGGATTTCTTCTACAAGAAGATGGAACAGCCGCAGGAAGTGGAACTGAGGGTGGAAGAGTTGATTTAGAAACTCTTGAAGAAGCAAAATTAACTCACAATTCATCTGCTGGATTTGTTTTTAATGATCATTTAACTGCTGAGAAATGTTTTTCACTTTATGGTGCAACTCTTACTTCTGCTACAGTTGGAGATGCAGTAGGTGTTTTTGCAGTAAAAAATGGAACTGCACCGACTGTTCAAGGAGCAGATCAAGCATATTTGTATGCAAAAGATGATTCCGCTGAATCACACATATATACAATGGATGAGGGGGGAAATGAAACAAAACTTGGTCCCCACAATGAACATGATGAATGGGAGTTTTATTCTAGAAACGTTAGAACAGGAAAAGTTATACGTGTAAATATGGAGCGTATGATTCGAAAATTAGAAGAATTTACAGGAGATACTTTTATAGAAGAAAATTGATAATATTATGAAAAAAACTAGAAAAAATAAGTCAGTTGAAAAACAAACAGTTTTAGAAAAAGATTATACATTATTTTATGACGAAAGTAAAAAAAGGAGTGATAATATTATGCTTGAAAAAATAGAAAATGAACTTGAAAAATTAAATAATGATAGAGCAATGACAATACAAAAAGTAAATCAGTTTGAAGCAGAGTTAGCAAATTTAAGAACTCATCTTACTATGATTGATGGAGCTATTCAAACCTGTACTTATTTTTTAACTGGAAAAGAAGAAATAGACATAGACAATGAAGTAGCAGTAAAAAGCTAATTGAAAGAGAACTAGTGTTTGATGATTTGAATAAAGATAATTTTATCTTATATGCAATGAAATTTTATGAAAATCCTCAATGTTTAAGTGAACAAGATTTTCATGATGATTTAAAAATTATAAAGTATTTGAAAAGATTGTTGAATAGATATCATTTGGGTGGAGAGTTAAAGGAAAGATTAATTTTAAATCATTTAATAACATTAGGAAATGTTTTTCCAGTTGAGGTTTTATCTAGAATATTATTTTTGAAAATATCTCAAAAATATTGGACTTATTTAAAAACTTTTTTGATATATTTAGAATATATGCCAGAACAAATATCAAGCATAAATGGCGAAAAAATTATTAGTAGTGATATAAGAGTAAATTTAGAAATAGCAAATAGATTAAGAGAGATAACACCAGATGGGATTAGCATCAGCCGCAGGTAATATATATTTTGTTTATTCATTCATTAAAAGACTTGCAACTCCTTTTAAGAGTACAAAAGCCTTTGAATTGGGTATAATTGATGAAAATGGAAAAGTTCTTAAAAAAAGAAGCAAGTTAAAAACTAAAGAAGAAAAAGAATCATATACACTATCAGATACATTAGTTTTTAACTTAAAAAAAATTTTAGCAAAAGTTCCTGGTGGATCTTCAAAATTTGCTAATTTTGCGGCGGCATTATTTTTAATGAAAGAAGAAAATAAAAACGCAAAATTATATTACGATCAAACATTTTTAGAAAAAGAATATACGGCATTTTTGCAAGAATGTAAGTATAACAAAAAAGAAGTAAGTCAACTAATAGAAGAAGTTGAACTTGAGATGTATGAAGAATTAAACGAAGATGGATTAGCCGCTGGCGGTGGTAATATTGCAGGAATTGGTGTAGAACATCCTACTAAGCCAGGACAAGCAGAACCGGGAATTAGAAAGAAGAAAATAAAAAAAGGAAGTAAATTCGCTGGTTCAGAAGTTTTTATGGTTAAACCAGAAACTTTTATGAGAGCAAGATACGGTAAACGCCGTTATGCTAGATATGAAAATTATGTAGGTAATGATGAAACGGGGGAAGCCATTAGACAATATGGAAGAGCAAATCCAGGCAAACCGATTGTTTTACAAGATGAACTAACAGGTTCTATGATTTATCTTAAATACGGACGTAAATATGCTGGATTTCACAGCTTTTAGAGAACAAGAAGAAATTGCAACTTTTGCAGAAAAACATGATATCGATTATAATGTTGCAAAAAATGTAATAAATGTACTGGTGGAGAAAAATATAAATAAGAGTGATGCTGAAACTGTTTCTTCTATTGTTAGAATGTTTAAGTTAAGAGAAGAACCCAAGAGTAAAAAGCAATTACGTATAGAAGAAAAACAAGGAAATTTGCAACATCTTTTAAACGAATTTAAAAAAGATAAGATGAAAAAACAGAATGTTGACGAAAATTTTAAGTCAATATTTAAAGTGGGAGCAAAGCAAATATGATAGCAAGAGATACACTTACAATACAAAACCATACAGAAGGCGATGGAACCGCCGCTAGACTGACTAATATTGCATTTCAGGGGTGGTCTGATGGTGAAGATTCTGCTAATGATTATTTTTTAGGATACGGTACAACTACATTTACTGGATCTGGATTAAATGACCTTACATATGGTGGAAATTATAATGCGGCTGATGTTAGAACTTATCGAGTGAAAATTGATTTGGCCGCCGCTACTGATACATTTACTTGGTCAGATGATGGGGCCTCCACATGGGAAGCTACGGGTGTTGCAATTATAGGATCTGCTCAAGAATTAAATAATGGTATAACAATTACATTTGCCGCAACAACTGGTCATACATTAAATGAATACTGGGATATAACTACAATCGTAACAACAACGGCCATGCACAAATTAGGAGAAATAGTTGTTGATCATGAAGGAACCTCTGCTGATGATAAAGGGGAATTGGTCGTAAAAACAAATAATAATTCAGGGGTGAACACCGTTCAAACCTACCATTCCAATGGTGATGCAACTTTTTCTGCAAAATGTTATAATTCTGATGGCGCATCCGGCTTAATAACCATTAGAGACACCTCAGGCACAATTGTTAACACGTAAAGAACAAATGAAAGATTCAATACAATTTAGACTTTTCAATACCTTTGAAAGATTTGTATTGGCCCCAATGATTACTATTACTGTTGCTATAGTAGGGTGGAGTCTTGTTAATATTATAGAATTAAAAGAAGATGTAGCTACAGTAAAAACTGATATAAAACATATAACAAAACAAGTTGATGTTATATCTGATAGAATAGCTGGTTTATCTCCCGGACACCCTTTCCTAGCAACATTAAATAATGTAATGAAACCTGCTAAATTCGAAAGAAATTGGGAAAATGACTCTGAATGAAAATGAACAAAAAGTTTATAAATTAGCTGTATCTATAAAAAATAAAAACAAAGTTAATGATGTAAATCTTATCTATAACTATGCTTACAGTTTAAATGTAACTGATGAATCAATCCAAAAAATTTTATTATTAGCCTCTTGGTGATTGACTTTCCTAATTAAATCTGATATAATTCTAATAAAACTTTAATTCCTTCGGGTATTATGTCCATTTATATTGATGTAAAATATTTGAATCTTTTATCTAATCGTCTTCTTCTCTATAAACAAAAAAGAGAATATCTTTGGAATTTTCGATGTCCAATCTGTGGTGATTCACAAAAGAAATCAACAAAAGCAAGAGGATATATTCATAGAAAAGAAAATGATCTTTTTTATAAATGTCATAATTGCGGGGTGGGTAAAACTTTTTCAAATTTTTTGAAAGAGTTGGACATGAGGTTACATTCTGAATATATTATGGAGAGATATAAGACTGGTGAGAACAAATTTAGTAATTATAAAGAACCAGAATTCAAATTTGAAACTCCAAAATTTAAAAAAATTGCTTTAGAAATTCCGTGTGTACAAGATTTAGATGATGAACATTTTTGTAAGCAGTATGTTAAATCTAGAAATATTGAACTCAATAAATACAAGTATCTTTATTTTGCTCAAGATTTTAAAAAGTGGGTTGAAAGTCTAAATCTTGATACAAATTATGAATTAATTGAAGATGATCCTAGATTAGTCATACCTTTTTTAGATAAAGATTATAATTTGATTGCCGCTCAAGGAAGATCCTTGAGAGGAGGATCTAAATTAAGATATGTGACAATTAAAGTCAAAGAAAATGCGCCAAAAATTTTTGGTTTGAATACATGGGATGAAAATAAGACAACATATATAGTCGAAGGTCCGATTGATTCTTTATTTGTAGAAAATTCTATTGCTATGGCCGGTGCTGATTTATCTGCATATAGGAAAATGTTTGAGAATACTGATGTAGTATTCATTTATGATAATGAAAAAAGAAATAAAGAAATTATTAAAAAAATGGATAGGATTATTGCAGATAACTATAAGATAGTTATCTGGCCTAAACATGTGACAGAAAAAGATATTAATGATATGATTTTAAATAATATAGATGTTATGAATATTATTGAACAAAATACTTATCAGGGTTTAACTGCAAAAACAAAATTATTAGAATTTAAATTATGATAAGTGAACAACAAGTGCATAAGTATGGTTTTGTGAAATTATTAGAAGTGATGGGCAATGATGAAGAAGTCGAAAATGCCGCTAGAATTAGTTACGGAACTGGTACACGAAAAACAAGTCAAACAAGCAATCTAATTCGTTATTTAATGCGCCACAAACACACATCACCATTTGAGATGTGTGAAGTGAAGTTTCACCTGAAGCTACCCATATTTGTGATGAGACAAATTGTTAGACATAGAACTGCCAATATAAATGAGTATTCAGGTCGTTATTCTATTATGAGTGACGAATTTTATTTGCCTGCGGAAAAAGATGTACACGAACAATCAGAACAAAATAATCAAGGTCGAGGAACAGAATTAGATGAAGACAACAAACAGCTTGTCCTTGGACGAATGTATGATGTTAATGAACATGCAAAAGGTTGTTACAGACAAATTGTAGAACCCAATGAATTAGATGGGTTTTACGAAGGATTTAAGGGGATTGCTAGGGAATTAGCAAGAGTAGTTTTACCAGTTTCGAATTATACAGAATGTATCTGGAAAATAGATTTAAATAATTTCTTTAAGTTTTGTAATTTGAGAATGGATTCTCATACACAACAAGAAACAAGAGATTATGCAGAAGCAATGTATGAATTAGTAAAACCAATGTTTCCTATATGTTGTGAAGCATTTGAAGATTATGTTTTTAATTCTGTAACTTTTTCCCAAAAAGAAATGAAAATTATAAAAGACAATTTAAACGGTAGTTGGGTTATGTCTAAGTATGGATTGTCTAAAAGAGAATCAAAAGAATTTTTAGAAAAACTGAAAGGAACTTAAAATGCCTCTACCTACTGAATATCAATCATTTATTCACCTATCAAGATATGCAAGATGGGATTATGATCTTAAAAGACGAGAAACCTGGGAAGAAACGGTTGATAGATATTTGAATTTTTTTAAAGAACATTTAGAAGTTAAACACAATTTTGATCTTGATAATGGATTAGAGGCAGATTTACGTAAAGCTATTAGCAATCTTGATGTAATGCCATCAATGAGATGTTTGATGACAGCGGGAGAAGCACTTAAAAAAGAAAATGTAGCGGGTTATAATTGTTCTTATGCCAAAATAGATACTCCACGGTCATTTGATGAAATTTTATATGTCTTGATGAATGGGACAGGTGTGGGTTTTTCAGTAGAAGAAGAATATGTTAATCAGCTTCCAACAATAGCAGAAGAATTTTATGAAACAGATACTACAATTGTTGTAGCAGATTCAAAACTGGGATGGGCAAAATCATATAAAGAATTACTTTCATTAGTTTGGCAAGGACAAATTCCAAAATGGGATTTGTCTAATGTGAGGGCCGCTGGTGCCGCTCTTAAAACATTTGGAGGAAGAGCATCGGGACCTGAACCTTTGGAAGACCTTTTTGTATTTACTATAAATACATTTCGGGATGCGGCTGGACGAAAATTAAAACCAGTGGAAGCTCATGATATTGTTTGTAAAATCGCAGAAATTGTTGTCGTAGGTGGTGTTCGTAGGTCTGCTCTCATTAGTTTATCTAATCTTAATGATGAAGCAATGCGCCATGCTAAATCAGGACGATGGAGTGAAACAAATCCACAAAGAGCCCTCGCTAATAATTCAGTTAATTATAAAGAAAAACCAGATGTTGGTACTTTTATGCGAGAATGGTTATCTCTTTATGATTCTAAATCTGGGGAACGAGGAATTTATAACAGTTTGTCGGCTAAACGACAAGTAGAAAGATTGAATAATGAAGAACAAATCAGACGAGAGCCGAGAGATGATTTTGGTACCAATCCATGTAGCGAGATTATTCTTAGAAGCAGAGAATTCTGCAACCTTTCTGAAGTCGTGGTCAGAGGATGGGACGATTCCGAATCTTTGGAAAAGAAAGTTCGAACTGCAACTATCCTTGGAACATTTCAATCAACCCTCACCAGTTTCAAGTATCTCTCAAGAGACTGGAAGAAGAATTGTGAGGAGGAGCGGCTTTTGGGCGTTTCCCTCACAGGAATAATGGATAATTCTTTGACAAATGGTAAAAAGGGTAATTTAGAAGATTTATTGGAGAATTTAAAAAATGTCGCAATTAAAACAAACAAAGAATTTTCAGAAAAACTTGGAATCTCACAAGCCGCCGCAATCACTTGTGTCAAGCCTTCTGGTACGGTTAGCCAGCTTGTTGACTCTGCTAGTGGTATACATGCTCGCCACAACCCTTATTATTTTAGAACGGTGCGAGCGGACAATAAGGACCCACTCTGTAAATTCATGAAAGAAGCAAAATTTCCAAATGAACCAGATGTAATGAAACCGAAACACACAACTGTATTTTCGTTTCCTGTGAAGAGTCCAAAAAATGCAATATGTAGAACTGATATAAATGCTATTGAACAATTAAGTCTTTGGTCTATATATCAAAAACATTGGTGTGAACACAAACCCTCTGTTACTATTTCTGTCAAAGAACATGAATGGATGGAAATGGGAAATTGGGTTTGGAATAATTTTGATGATATTAGTGGGATATCTTTTCTGCCTTTTTCTGAACATACATACAGACAAGCACCGTATCAAGATTGTACAAGAGATGAATATACGAAAGCAGTAAAAACAATGCCTAAAAATGTTAATTGGTCATTATTATCTACATATGAAGAAAAAGATTTTACTGTGGGATCACAAGAATTGGCTTGTGCCGCAGATGATGGCTGTGAAGTAGTGGATTTATAATGTTAAAATATGAAATAGATTTCAATAAAGGAAATTATATTATTGGGCATTTTACTTTTCGAGAATGTGCAATGTGTGAAAAAGCAAAATCTTTATTCGCCGAACATAAGATACAATATATGTTCATTCAAGCAGATAAGAAATTGTTTGGAAAGATATTATCAGTTACAGGAAGTACAAAAGTTCCTCAGATTTTTATGGATGGTAAATCCTTTCTGACTGTAGAAAAACTAGAAGAATCATTAAAAAAATGAGGAGAAGGAATAATAACCTAATATGGAGTTATCAGAGAAAGTTACATGTCCAATTTGTTCTAAAGTATATGAAGTAAATATTAGTGAAGAAGAATCTGAAAATGAAAGGGTACAGTATTGTTCTTATTGTGGAGAACCGTTAGAATTGCCAGAAGAAGACGAAGAAGATGATAACTGGGATACATGATTTGCATGTGGGAATTGATTATTCATTAACGAGCCCAGCAATAACAGAATGTCGTGGTGAGTGGAAATATGAAAACATTACACATTATTGTTTAGCAAAAAATAATAGACAACTTGAAAGATGGGGCCCTTTACATAATATTGAAATAGCAGAATATCCTAAATATAAGACAGAGATGGAAAGATATCTAGGATTATCTTCTTGGGTTGAAAAATGTATTGTAAAATATGATATAAGACCCAAAACAGTTTTTATTGAAAATTATGCATATTCCGCAAATGGTCAAAGAGTTTTACAAATTGCGGAAAATATGGCAATTTTAAAAAATACTTTATACAACTGTAATTTGAGGTATGAAATGATACCTCCTACAGTAATTAAAAAATACGCATCCAATAAGGGAAACGCAAATAAAGAATTAATGTATGATTCTTTTGTGGCTGACACACAGAGAGAACTTACAAAAGAATTTCAGACAAAATGCGATAAAAATCCCATTTCAGATATAGTTGACTCTTATTGGATTTGCAAATACGGATACAACAATGGCAACAATACCTGAAGAATATGCTAATTTTGACTTCGGTTTTTCCGCAGTAGATGATGAAGAATATAAAGCAAAAACCACAGAAGTAGAAAAGAAAATAGTTGAGGTTGAAGCAAAATCAAAAGATTTTTCAGCATTGGAAAAGAAAATAGATTCTGCTATAAAAGAAATTGGTTATAAAAAAGATTATTTAGAAGAAAAATATGTAGAAGATATGGGCAAGGTTGAAGAATTAATTTTACCCATTTTATATAATCTTATGAAAAATCCAGAAAAAGACTACATATACTGGCCAAAACGTGAATCAATTATTATGAAACAAATAGAAAAAATTAAAGATGTGACACAAGATTTGTCTAAATAGTTTTAGTTGATGATACTGTAGAGTAGCATTTAAGACATCGGTGCGATTCCGATCAGCTCCACCAAGGAATGTCATGGAACAAAAATTAATGTGGCTTGCAATAATTATAATACTTGCATTGGGAATAACTTATGCCACACTTTTTATTGGATATGACTTTCGTTGATGGGGCTGAAATAGATTTCGATTGAATGTGATTATGCAGAGGAGACCATCTTGACAGATGTAAAATGTCATTTAACTTAATCGCAAATAATGACGATTATTATTCAGCACAAGTGGCTTTGGCCGCTTAATTGCTGACGGGCTTATGATTGTGCCTTGGAACAGAAACAATCAGATACACACACATACACACAGAAAGGTATAATATGTCTAATCCATATGAATTGAGATTTAGACTCTTAGAGATGGCACAAAGTTATCTCCAAGATGAATACTGTAGAAAAGAAAACGTTGCGTTGGATGCATGGAATTTTGCACAAGACCAAGGTAATGCAAGTACGGGGTTACGAAAAGAACTCCAGCCAGAATCTTATTCCATTGAGGATATTAAGAAGAAGGCAACTGAACTCTATGAATTTGTAGAGAACAAATAATTATTGCGGCACCCCATCTGCAAGCAGATGGGGTTCTTACATACAGGAAAAATGATATCATTTACAGAAAAAGCCGCTAATAAAGTATTGAGAATAATGCAAGAACAAAAAGTATCTGATGACACAGTAGTACGTGTTGGTGTTAAGGGTGGAGGATGTTCCGGATTTACCTATACAGTGGATTTTGATAGTAGAAAAGGCAAATTTGATTTAGAATTTGAATCTTTCGGTCTAAATATTTTATGTGATAAAAAAAGTCATTTATACATTAAAAATACAGAAATTGATTGGTCAGATAATTTAAATGATCGTGGATTAAAATTTAATAATCCTTCAGCAAAAGGTTCGTGTGGCTGTAGGACTTCATTCATGTACGAACACACAGAAGAGACGGAAAATGATACAAAACCAACCTGGATGTGAACTTAAAATTTCTGAAAAAGCCGCGAGTGTTTTTAAAGAAATGATTGAAGATGAAAAAAAAGACCTTGAGGATTCCTATTTACGAGTAGGAGCAGATTCTGGTGGTTGTTCTGGGTGGAAATATAGTTTAGATGTTGAAGATAGTGTTAAACCAGAAGATTTAATTTTTACAGAAAATGGTGTTAAATTAGTAGTAGACGAATACATGCTTAATGATATAATTGGTGATGTAGAAGTAGATTATAAAGTAGGCAATTTAGTAGAACAGGGTTTTATATTTAAACGGCTCAAATTTGAGCATGTCTGTGGATGTGGAGAGAGTTTTACACCAGTAAAAGATATTCCTGCAGACGGAAAACAACACTTAGGATGGAAATAAAATGGCATATTCAGATAAAGTAGTGGCGCATTTTGAAAACCCTAAAAATATTGGAAGTTTTGATAAAAACGATCCAACCATTGGAACAGGACTTGTAGGTGCTCCAGAATGCGGTGATGTAATGAAATTACAAATAAAGGTGGATGATAATGATAAAATTGTTGATGCAAAATTTAAAACATTTGGATGTGGTTCTGCAATTGCAAGTTCTTCATTGGCAACTGAATGGGTTAAGGGCAGATCGTTGGATGAAGCATTTGCGTTAGATAATACAGTTATCGTGAAAGAATTATCATTGCCCCCAGTAAAAATTCATTGTTCAGTTCTTGCAGAAGATGCAATTAAGGGGGCAATAGCAGATTATAAAAGTAAACAAGAAATAAATACTTAAAGAAACAGAATCCCGTATAAACATAAATATAAGGGAGTTAAAGGAGTTAAAATGTGTAATAATCCAGAATGCAAATGTTCAAATTGCACCTGTGATCCATGTGAATGTTCGTCTGAAAATCCTTGCGGATGTGAATTTGATGATGAACAAGTAGCACCAGTTTAAAAGGGAAAAAATGTTAAATGTAAAAGAATTATTTGAAAATTTAAGTGATCAAGAAAAAGAAGAACTTAGAAAACTTCTTCTTCATCATACGGATGATGTTAAAGAGCAAAGTCCTAAAGAAGACACTTATGCTAATATAGCAATAATAGATCCGCTTCAACAGAATGAAGAAGCTGAATCTCAAGAACCTGAAGTAAAAGAACCTGAAGCAGAAGATCCCGATCTTACAGTTTCAGAAAAACAAGACTTTTTAGTTAAATTTGGATATGATCCTACTAATGTCAAGTATATGAATGCTGATATTTTAGATCAAGCGATGAGTAGTGCTATAAGAATTAAAGATGCAGAAGCAGGCGGAGAAACCGTTACTGCGATTGGTAAGGGTCTCCCTACAGAAGGATAATAATATTCTAAATTGAAACATTATGAGGAAATATAATGGCAATAACTACAAAACAATCCGGTGATGAATTATCGGCTATAGAAAAAAGAAAAGTGAAAAATTGGTGGGCAAGAATTACTCTATCTTGGGCCATTGTTGGAACATTTTTAATCTTAATATATTTGTTATTTTTTACAACTGGTACTACAGACAATCACATGCAACTAATAAACATTTTGGTTGGAGCCTATGTAGCAGTTTTAGCAAAAAGCACCGATTACTGGTTCAAAGAGAAAGATGATCCAGAACATAAGGAAGCAGAGAAATTACAGAATGGCAATTGAAAAGTCCTTTTTTCCCACTCAACCAAATCTTGGAATTATAGACAGGGCTTATTATAAAGTTCATGATGTTATACCCTTAACAGATAATATGTATCTAGCAAATGTTTGGGTTTATATTAATGAATATGAAAGACAAAATAATCCAGATATTCCCTTCGCACAAAATAGAATGAAATTCGAAATAGACCCTTCCGCTTTTATAGAGGGTATTAGTGAAAATGAAAATCAAATCAAGCAATCATATAATAAATTAAAAAATTTAACTGACAGTTTTAAAAATGATTCAACTGATGTATAAAGGAATATTATGCTTACAATATTAGGTAGTCTGTTAGGATTTGCAACTTCAACTATTCCTAGCATAGTAGATTTATTCAAAGATAAAGCAGAAAAGAAACAAAAAACAGAAGAATACAAACTTCAAATAGAAGCAAAGAAACAAGGTGTTGATTTAGATATCAAATTGTTCGATGCAAAGAAAGATTTTGAAGAGCAAAAAATGCTTTTGGCTCACGATACTGCTTTAGGAAATCAAAAAGGATTTATAAATTCATTACGAGCATTTGTAAGACCTTTTATAACTTATGTTTTCTTTTGCACGTTTATTGGTGTTAAAATAGTGTTAGTGTATCAAGCAATTAAAAATGGTAGTGATTTGAATGCAACTCTTGATGTAGTATGGGATGAGCAAACAGAAGGATTATTTGCCGCTATTATTAGTTTTTGGTTTGGTTCCCGTGCAATGCCAGCAGTAAAACAATCTGTGGCTTCAGCACCAACACCTAATACGAAATAATTTGATATATGGATGAAATGAATTTTCACGAAATGGCTCTAGAAGATTTAGAAAAGTTAAAAGAATATTTTCTAGATTCTAGAAATACAGAAGAATTATCTACTGATAGAGGCAATTTGAATAATAAAATATTGCTTATTGATAAAGCAATTGTTAATAAAAAACAACAACAATTAAATGGTTAATTATGTCTAAAAGTACACCACATATTACTATAAAAAATAGAAATAATAATAATTTTAGAACTTTACAGGCTTTTAAGAATAAAGTTAATGATGAGGGAATTTTACAAGATTTGAAAAAGAAAGAATATTTTGTAAAACCTTCTAGGGCTAAGAGATTAAAATCTGAAAATGCAGAAAAACAAAGAACGAAAGATTTAAATAAAGATATTAAAAATGCCTTAAAAAAACAAAATGATCTGTTTTCCTAAATTATAAATACTTATTTAATATTTGAAAAACGAAATGAAAAAAGTAATTGTTGAAACTCTAGTACCGACACATTTTAAATTCCTTGCTAGGGATTTAGATGGCAAACTTTTTGCTTTCGAAAACAAGCCAGAACTTGCAACTGATATTGTTTGTGATACATGGGATGTTAAAGAGGGAGAAGTTTTACAAATTACTAATCCAATTTCCGTATCAGAACGAGAAATTAATTCACAATTAGGAAATTGGAAAGAATCATTAATTGATTTAAAAGAATAATTATGAACAAATTATGGTATTCTTGGGAAGAAATGCGTAGAGATGTTAATGTACTTGCAAGAGACATTGTTCTTGATAATTTTGACCCAGTTGTGATTGTTGGATTATCACGAGGAGGATTAACTCCTGGCGTGATGTTGTCACATTGGTTCAAAAAACCATTCAAATCTGTGGCATCAGCTTTGAGAGACTTTCCTGAGTGGGAAGAATATTTACCAAGACCCACCGATAAGAGAGTTTTAATAGTTGATGATATTTGCGATTCTGGTGAAACTTTTCACAAAATGGCAAATCATATTATCAAGAAAGCCAATGGAGTAGATGTTCGATTTGCTACTCTTTGGTGGAATAATGAATGTGATTTTGAACCAAAATATTATGTCAGAGAAATAGCAAAAGATTCGACAAATACTTGGGTGCATTTCCCTTGGGAACAATGGTGGAACGCACCTGTTTAATTTGAATAATTTTTACTTTGACATATAAATTTAATACCTTAAGGAGAATAAATGGTAGAAAAAGTTCTTGGCTGGATTCGTTCAGTTACAGAAATAGGTCTTGCACTTATTGCACTAGGAGTAGTGCTTCAAATTATTTTTGGATCCGCAGTCCCATTCTTAGGAATAGATGTGGTTGGATCCGTAGTTGCGCTTGTGAAGCAATTCGGAAGCGAGGGGCTAGTTGGATTAGTATCAATTTGGGTACTATGGGCAATTTACTCCAAAAAGTAATTATATGATTTTATAAGCGGAGGTGGAAGACTTCCGCTTTTTGACACATTACTTAATCATTAACAATTAACTTTTGGAAGGAAGTTAACATGAAAAAATTAATAGCCCTAGTGGCGGTGACCGCAATGTTTGCAGTCATAAGTACTGTTATCGTTGGTAAGAAATTACCTTCAGTTGGGTATGTTCTAGTGGGACCACACACCGATGGTGGATGGTCAATGAGACATCATCAAGGATTCCAATCATTAACAAAGCACGGTTATGAAGTTAGTATGGTGGAAATGGTTCCGGAAGCCGAGTCACAAAAAGTATTTCGTAAACTTGGGCGAAAACATGATATCGTTTTTGCTACCTCATTTGGTTATATGGACCCAATGGTTAAGGCCGCCGCTAAAGATCCCAATACGATTTTTATGCACGCCACAGGCTATAAGGGTAATGATAAAAATATGGACAACTATAGTTGTATGAGTTATCAAGCACGATATCTTGCAGGAGTTGCGGCAGGAATGCTGACAAAAACTGGTAAAATTGGTATAGTTGGTTCTCATCCAATTCCTGAAATCATTCGTAATATTAATGCAGTTATAATTGGTGCAAGAACAATTAATCCAAAAGCAGAAGTTAATATCGTATGGATTAATTCATGGTTTGATCCACCTAAAGATATGGATGCGGCCAAAGCTCTTCTCGATGACGGGAATGATGTTTTATTTACTACAACTGACTCACCAAGTGTAGTGACTCTTGCACAAAGTGCATGGAAAGCTGATGGTAGAGAAGTTTGGAGTATGGGTAATGATGCGCCTATGGGAAGTAATGGACCAGATCGATACATCACAGGTATGATGTTCAACTGGAATGTTTTATACAAACATATTGTTGATCAACTTGCGGCTGGTAAACTTAAAATGGGCCAAAGATATAGTTGGGGTTTGAAAGAAAATTGTGTTGGTCTATCGCCATGGGGTGTAAATGTTCCTGGCGCAGTTGTTAATCACGTTGAAACTATTAAGATGAACTGGATTAATGATGAGATGGACATATATTTTCCTTTTTCACAAGGTGTTACTAAAAAGGATGGAACGAAAATTCCTGCTAATACTATTAAAAGACACGCATTGGAAACAATGGACTTTTTTGTAGAAGGTATTGTAAATAAATTTCCAGGATCTTAAATTGTAATGCAGACTTTAATTGAGGGAATTCCCAAAGCGGAGTTACATGTTCATCTTGAGGGCACATTAGAACCAAAAATGTTGCTTGAAATGGCGACACGAAATAATATTAATGTGCCCTATGATGGAATAGATTCTGTATATTCAGCTTATGATTTTCAAAATTTAAGTTCATTTTTGAAATTATATTATGGTGGTCTGGAAGTTTTATGTACTGAACAAGATTTTTACGATCTTACTAAAGCCTATATGGATCGAATTCATTTAGACAATGTAAGACATACAGAAATTTTATTCAATCCACAAAATCATATTAAACGTGGAGTTTCTTTCGAAACAGTATTCAATGGAATTGATCGGGCATTGTGTGAATCAAATATTTCTTCATATTTAATTTTAGATTTTAATCGTACTTTTAGTATAGAATCAGCTTTTGATATATTAGAAGAAGCAAACAAATATCAATATCAACATAGAATAGTTGGTGTTGGATTAGATGGTATTGAAGAAGGTTATCCGCCAGAATTATTTACAGAAGTATTTAAAAAAGCAGAACAACTTGGATTTCATAGAGTATGTCATACTGGAGAAGAATCCCCAAAGCATATTACAGATACGTTAGATTTTCTTAACGTTGAAAGAATAGATCATGGTGTACAATGTGAAGATGATGAGAAATTGATGCAAAGATTAGTTGATGAACAAATATCATTAACAGTTTGTCCTTTTTCAAATGTTAAACTGAAAATATTTGATAAAATGGAGAATCACAATCTTAAACGATTAATGGATAGAGGAATTCCAATAACAATCAATTCTGATGATCCTGCATATTTTAGAGGATATATTAATGAGAATTATTATGAAGTTCAACAAGCATTTAATATGGATTATTGGATGATTGCTGATTTGGCGAAGAACAGTTTTAAGTTTAGTTTTTTACCAGAAGAAGAAAAAGAGAATCATATTAAAAATATTGATAACTTCATAAAGGATTTTTAATGAATTCGGTTCCGATAATAGATTTCAAAAGTAAAACTTGTTTACAAGAAATGTACGATGCCTATACTACAGTAGGTTTCGCAGTATTCATTAATGTTTATGATGAATGGTTATCGGAATTTTCCCAATGGAAGCTACTTATGGAAGAGTTCTTCCAACTACCCTTGACTGTGAAAAAACGATGTGCATATAGTGGCGTAAAAGAAAATCTTGGTTATAATTGGTTGGAGGAAGAACGACTCACGCCAACATCTCCAGGTGATATCAAAGAAAGTTACAACTGGGTATCACCTGATAGAATGCAAAAAAAATATTGGCCAAGAGAATTAGGGATACCAAAATTCAAACCAATGGCACAGAAAATAGAACGCATCGCACGATTGCTTTCATATGAATTTGTATACAAATTTGAAGAAATGTTTTCTCTTCCAAGAGGGTTTCTTGTAGAAAAACACGTAGATGGAAGCGCAACAATGAGAATGATACACTATCCAAAATGGGAAGAAGAAATTAAAGAAGGACAGTTGAGAGGGGGTAGACATACTGATTATGGTAGTATAACTCTTTTGTGGAGATTTGATGATACAGGAGGGTTACAAGTAGAGAATAAGGAAACAGGTGAATGGGAAGATGTTCCTTGTGTAGAAAATAGTATAGTATTAAATGTAGCTGATATGCTTTCAAGATGGTCAAACGGAATTCTCAAATCTACTAATCATAGAGTGGTGAATACTGATATGTCAAAATCGAGATATTCGATGCCATATTTTGTTGATCCTGGTCGTGATGTGATAATAGAAAATTTCACAGATCAACCTGACCAATTTGACCCAATTTCTGCATATGAATATCTTAAATGGAGATTATCACAGTCTTATGTGGATAATTCTTATATAGAGAATAATGAGATGAGTATAGAAGGTCAACAGTATCTTCCAGAAAATCAATAATATAGTATATGAAAGGATAATATGGAAGGCTTATTTGAAAGCATTCTGACCGCAATAGCGGTTGTTATTAACGGTATTCCTCAAGGGATTTTAGCATTGTCTTTTGGGTTTGCCGCTTTTCCTACTGCAATTGCATTTGTTATTGGTATTATAGGATCAATAGCATTTGCATCAGTAGCAACCATATCGTTTCAAGCAGAAACGATTACTCTTGCTGGTACTTTAGGTAATAATATGAAAGAGAGATTATCTCTCATATTTTGGGGTGCCGCATTATTGTTAATTCCTTCACTCTTAGGAATGAACGAAGCACTTGTACAGTTTATCGGCCCAATTGTTGTCACATCTATGATGTGTGGAGTTGGATTGATGCTTGCAAATGTAGCAATAGATTTGTTCAATTCAGAAAAATGGACAGGTATAGTATCTATGGCTAGTGCATTGATTGTCTGGTTTTGGACAAAAGATTTAGCATGGACTATCATAGCATCTGTAATGATTTCAACTGCATTTTATGTTTTACTTAAATTCAATTCAGAATTGAGAACAACATTAGGTGTTGAACTTGAAGAAATTACAGTTGATAAGGAGAGAGAAAAATTCACTACAGGAAACATTGAGTGGAAATTCTGGACAAATAGGAATATCGTCCTCGGTGCATTATCTCTTGCATGTTTAAACATTGGAGCAAATATATCATTCGGTAAGATCACAGGATCTATTGCTGGTGCAGAAACTAATATTGATCATCTTGCAATATATTCTAGTCTTGCTGATATGGGTTCAGCATTCTTTGGTGGTGGACCAGTTGAAGCAATTATTTCTGGAACTGCTACTGCACCCATGCCAGTTGTAGCATCTTGTATTATGATGGGTATTATGGCGGTTATTCTTTTAACTAAATTGCTTCCTGTCATAGGACAATATGTACATAGAGCATCCATTGCAGGATTTCTTTTTGTATTGGGCGTTTTCGTAACATTTATGACTAATATAAATGGTGCAATTGCTCAAGGCGGAGAATTTGCAGGACCATATGGATTTGGACCAGCAGGAATGGTGATTGGTGCAACTGCATTTGTGACTATGAAATGGAATCCATTCTATGGATTGGTTGCAGGATTTGTTACTCAATTAATTTTTATGGGAGCATAATATGGCTTGGGGAAATAGTTTTAAAGATGAGTTTTATGAATTAAAAGTCGCAGGACTTACTAGAAAACTTCCTAAAGTTAAAATAAATGACAAGCTCGCCATTGCGAGCTTTGTCATGCTTGGAGATACTGACTTAATAGAAAAGTGTGCCGATGCATTATTTTATCAATTGGATACTCGTAAACTTGATATAGATATAATAGTTGTTCCAGAAGCAAAAGGAATTGCTTTAGCACATTGTATTTCAAATCATATGTCAGTTGATTATGTTGTAGCAAGAAAAGGTGTTAAGGGATATATGACGGATCCTATGATAGAGAAAGTTCAATCTATCACAACCATAGGAGCGCAAACACTTGTTTTGGATAAATGTGATGTTGATAAGTTAGAAGGAAAGAATGTTTGTATTGTTGATGATGTAGTTTCTACAGGTGGATCTATTGTAGGATTACAAAAAATACTAGAGAAAATTAACTGTACTGTTGTTTGTAAAGCGACAGTATTATTAGAGGAAGCAGGATATGATAAAGATGATTTAATATATCTTGCAAAATTACCAATTTTTCGATTAGGAAATCAAGATGAGTAGTAAATTTAATAATCGATGGGACAATATTACACGTCCATATACACAAGATGATGTAGATCGTTTAGGTGGTTCACTTAAAATAGAATATACTTTAGCAAAAAATGGTGCAGAAAAATTATGGAGAAAACTTCATTCAACAGTTACACCTTACGTAAGTGCATTGGGAGCATTAACGGGTAATCAAGCAATGCAACAAGCAAAAGCTGGATTAGATTCTGTTTATCTTTCTGGATGGCAGGTGGCTGGTGATGCGAATGATAGTTTAGAAATGTATCCAGATCAGTCATTATATGCAGTTAATAGTGTACCAAGAGTGGTCAAAGCAATTAATAATACATTTATTCGTGCAGATCAAATTCAAACAATGGAGCAAAAAGGAGATGTAGATTATTTTATTCCTATTGTTGCAGATATGGAATCGGGATTTGGTGGTGTTCTTAATACACATGAACTAATGAAGGACATGATTGAAGCGGGTGTCGCAGGTGTGCATTTAGAAGATCAGTTATCTTCTGCTAAAAAATGTGGACATATGGGCGGAAAAGTTATAGTTCCCACTCAAGAAATGGTTTCCAAACTTATTGCAACAAGATTTGCCGCAGATATATTAGATGTTGACACTATAATAATTGCAAGAACAGATTCATTAGCGGGAGCATTATTGTCTTCTGATGCTGATGAATATGATCACGAATTTATAACTGGAGAACGTACTGAAGAGGGATTTTTTAGAGTAAAGGCGGGAATGGAACAAGCAGTCTCAAGAGGACTTGCATATGCGCCTTACTGTGATTTACTTTGGATGGAGACATCTGTGCCTGATATAGGTGAATGTAAAGAATTTATACAAGAAATTCGCAAAGAGCATCCAGAAAAATTATTTGCATATAATTGTTCTCCGTCATTTAATTGGAAAGAAAATCTAACTGATGAACAAATACGTAGTTTTAAAGATGACTTGGGTGATTTGGGTGTCAAGTATCAATTTATAACTCTTGCAGGATTTCATTCATTGAATTTTAGTATGTTTGATTTAGCTTGGAAATATGGAAAAACAGGAATGACTGCATTTGTAAATTTTCAAGAAAAAGAATTTGAAGCTCAGGATCGTGGATTTACAGCAATAAAACATCAACGTGAAGTTGGTGCAAGTTATTTTGATGCAGTTGGACAAATTTGTACAAATAGTGACACTTTAAGTGCAGTTAAAGGTTCAACTGAAGAAGAACAATTTTAAAAGGAGAAGTAAAATGAAAAGTGGAAATATAGCAGGAGTTGTAGATGTTCCAGACGAAAAGGTTGAAGTCGAAGTATCAAAAGAAGCAAGTGTAGGAAATGAAGATGTGGGAGCAAGCGCAGAAGTTCACGCAGAAGCAAGCGCAGAAGTAACTGATTCAAGTGTTACTGCAGAAGCAGAAGTTGGTGCAGGTGCAGAAGCACATGCGGGTACTACAGTAGGCGGAGTTGATTTAGAAGCAGATGCATCGGTGGAAGCAACTGCGGGTGCAGAAGGTCATGCAGAAGTTACGGATACAGATGTAAGCGCAGGAGCATCAGTTGGTGCAGAAGTTAGGGCAGATGTCGGTGTAAGTGCAGGATCAGATACCACAATAGGCGATACCGGTATTGATGTAGGTGCATCTACTGAAGCAGGTGCTTATGCAGAAGCACATGTAGGAGCGGAAGCAGAAGGCTCGATTGGACTTCATGGAGCAGAAGGACATGCTGGTGCAGAAGCTGGAACAAGTGTTGGAGTTGAATCTTCTTCTACTGTAGAAGCAGGAGCGGCCTCAGCAACGGGAACTGCTGGAGTTAGTGTTGGATTACAAGCAGGAGCTGAAGTTGGTGGTGGTGCAACTTTTGATGATGGAACGATTAGTTTAGGAGCTGATGTAGATATTGCATTACTTGCTGGTGTAGATGTTGATTTAGAAGTAGACATTGATACTAAAGAAGCATTGCAAGAAGCAAAAGATGCGGCTCAAGCATCACAAAAACTTGCAGATGAAGCAAAAGCCGCGGCTGAAGTACAAGCTAAACAAGCCGCTGAAGCAGAAAGACTAGCAGAAGCACATGCTAAAGAAGTAGCACAAGCCGCTAAAGAACAAATAGCAAGAGATAAAGCGGCGGCTGAAGATGCGGCTAGAAAAGCAAAACAACAAGCAGAAGAAAAAGCTCAACAGGCGGCAGACAAAGCGGTGCAAGCAAAGAAGGCCGCAGAAAAAGCGGCTCAAAAGAAAGCAGAACAAGCTCAAAAAGCCGCAGAAGATGCCGCAAAAAATACAAAGAAATCTGTATCTAAAACAACTAATAAAGCAAAAAAATCTGTGACTAAGGCTTTCAGTACGAAAAAGAAAAAACATCACAAAAAATAAAGAATGACGGATTCTAATATACTGCATTATTTAAAAGAGGCGGGAATTCCTGTAGCTATTTCAGAAAAATGTACTATAATTCCTATTGAATGTATTATAATTAACCCTTCATTACTTGATTTTTTTTATACGGATATAGTTAAAATTCAAGATGAAGTGTATACAAATACATTGATAGAATTACATGAAGATTCTTGGTTGCTTTATTCTCCAAAACAGGCCAGGCATGAAACAAGTTTAATTCCTCCAACTCTTCCTTTAATGACTATAAGACCTATAGTAGATTCTTTAACTTTATATTATATTAAAAATTCATTAGTAATACCTTGTTTTGAGTTATTGAAAAAAACTGTGAAAATAGAGATTGGTATAGTAGAAAAAAATAAAGAGATTGTTATTGCTGATGTTAGATCATAAATTATCCATTCCCAAGGGATTATCTGAAGAAGAACTAAAAATGGTTCTAGATCCGCTAGGTTATGATGCCATAAAAGACATAGATGAGATACACAGTAGAAATCGGCGCAAGACAGATAATCCCCTAATCAATCCCACTAATGAAAAGATGGCATATCATTTTCCAAAAGTTGATGAAGCAGAAAGAAGATAATGTTTGAATGGTTTAAGAACTGGTTGAGTCCACTAGATTATGCAACGTTAATATTCATAGTAGCTTTAATAGTCATTTATTGGTTGTATTTTGACTAAAAAAGATGTATGAATTTTGTGATAGATTTTGATAAAGAAATAAATGAACAATGGAATGAACAGTCCACGACACTTCATGCAATCAATCCATCTTCAATTGATATTTACAATTTTCCTGGACCAACGGGTTCTACGTTGACAATGCAGAAAATATTCTGGCGATATGAGGCATTAAAAAAAATAAATGAATTCTTTGATCTTATTAAATTAAAAAGTTGGGTGTCATTAAATTTTAAAGATCCGACAGATTTAGTTGTTTTGGAAGAGTTTAAGAGCTTTAATAAGGTTCAATTTGATATTTTCCCCTTACGCATCGATTTGAATGCTCCATCAAATGTAAATAAATTGTATACAGACTTAAAACAATTATTACAACTAAAAAATATGACTATTGTTTGTAAAATTAGCCAAGAAAAGCCTTGCCAAGAGTTAGTAAATATGTTACAATATATACTAGTCTTAAAAAATAAAAACTATCCCGGAACCGTGCTATTTGAATAAAAAAATGAGAATACAAGATGATATAAAACTTGATTTTGATGATGTTCTAATCAAGCCCAAAAGATCCACCCTAGTTTCACGCAAAAAAGCAAATCTCGAAAGAAAATTTAAGTTTAAGCATTCGAAGCATCAATGGACTGGTATTCCTATAATTGCATCCAATATGGATCATACGGGAACTATTGCCATGGCTCATGCTCTTATGGAGTTTCCTATGCTTACAGCATTATGTAAGTTTGTTGAGTCTACAGAATGGGGGTGGAATAATAATATAATAAGAACAATCGGATTAGATCAAAATTTAGATGAATTGCCTTATGATTCTCCTAATGCACCGTGGATATGTCTTGATGTAGCAAATGGATATACAGAACGTTTTAATGATTATGTTGCATTGATGAGAAGTCATGAAGCAACTAAAGACAAAATAATCATAGCAGGAAATGTATGTACACCAGAAGCGACTGAACAAATACTTTTAGCGGGAGCAGATGTTGTAAAAATAGGAATAGGTCCTGGATCAGTATGCACAACTCGTAAAATGACAGGCGTTGGATATCCACAACTAAGTGCTACATTGGAATGTGCAGATGCGGCTCATGGTCTTAGTGGACATATCATCACAGACGGAGGATGTACAGTTGTAGGAGATATTGCAAAAAGTTTTGGAGCTGGCGCAGATTTTGTAATGCTTGGTGGTATGCTGGCTGGACATAAAGAATGTGACGGATGGGATGATGAAAATAAAACAATGACATTTTATGGTATGTCTTCCGAAGATGCACAAATTAAACATTACGGAGAAAAACAATCTTATCGTGCATCAGAGGGAAAGACTGTTCAAGTTCCATACAGAGGTAATGTAGCAGATACAGTACAAGAAATCTTAGGAGGATTACGAAGTGCTTGTACATATGCTGGTGCAAAATCAATTAAAGATTTACCCAAATGTACTACATTTGTCAAGGTTAATCGACAATTAAATACGGTTTTTAATTAATGAAAAAGAAACATAGAACACTTTACGATAGATGGAAATATAAAAAAGGAAATCTTATGGAATTTAATAATCCCATTATGCAGACCCTTTTAGGGTTAGTGATTTTTTACATTGGTTTAAAAATGTTTTCTGGTGGCATGAAATCAATGGGTAAATTAGAACATCTTGAATATTTCATACACAATCCTTATTTTATGTTTTTTGGAGCAATTGCGTGTACTCTTCTCTGGCAATCTTCATCACTTTCTACAACTGCAATAATAGGACTTGTAGCTTCAGGTGCATTACCTCTACCATCTGCGATTGCGGCAGTATTGGGAGCCAATATTGGAACCACTGGTACTATCTGGTTAGCGGGAATAATGGTTTCTGATGGAATGCCTCAAGGAATTACAAAACAAATAGCTATTGTTCATACGGGAGTTAATGCTCTTATGGCAATTGCTTTGCTTCCTTTTGTTCAACCTATTGCAAGGTTTGTATCACGATTCTAAAACTTAATTATGTTTATATTGAAAGATAATAATGATCCAAATGGATATGCATTTGAAGATGCTTTAGCAAAAGCGCAATACATGTATCCAAAACCCAGAAATCCTCACATACATACAATTTTACAACATGCTCAACAAATTTATGATGGTGAATTGATTGAACGATCTATTTGTAAACAACTTCCCGACTTTAAACCTATCAATATGATAAATTGCAAGAAGTATTTTGTGGGCTATCGACCGGGTCAATTCTTATTGAAAACTAAAGATAGAAAAATATCAAAAGAAATGATGAGAAAAAATAATGGTGCATGGGAAACATATCATGAAGAAAAAAATGTTACAGAATGGGAATACATGTATTATGACATATTTCATGTCCCAACTCTTTCAATTATAGAGTGTAAAACATATGATTCAGACGAAGGAAGAAAAGCACATTTACAACATATACGGGAGAATGATTGGAAATACAAGAATATGGATTACTTCTTATTTGCATTAAATAAAGATAATTTTAATTTCGAAATTACTGATTTTTTAAGTTTGAATGGCTCAAATAAATTTAAAAATCACAATATCGTTGAATTTACAGAGTATAAATATTAATAATAATAAATATATCACACAACCCCACTATAGGAGACTTAATGGATTATAGCTCAAGTGATCTTTTAAATAAGATTTCAGACGGAGATCATACCCAAGCAAAGGATGTTTTTTCCGCATTGATGAATGATAGAGTATTGTCCGAACTTGGTGCTAAAAAAGTTGAAATAGCCCGAAGTTTATTGCCCTCATCAGAAATTCCCCATTCCGAAGTTGTCTTTGATAAAGCTAAAGATATTTCTCAGGAGGAAAACGAAGATGAGAAGACCTCATAAGAAAAAAAAGAAAATTAATATTATAGCTATTGAAGATGCTGTGCAAAATATTGAATGTTTTAACGATTTGGAGTTTTTGCCGGATTATTTTTATGAAGATAGTGATAGCGTTAAAATTTGTAGAGAAGATATTATTTATCTTTTTGATGACTGCGAAGCTGATGTTGCTGAACATTTTATAAACCAATGGTCGGAAGAAGAAAATGAAGACTTTTCAGAAGTTTGCGTTGAACGAAGGATTAATTCAAATACCCTCCAAGATATATAAACAATTCGAAAACGCCCTATTCACATTTGCTTTCTCACACATGATAGCAGAGACAGAATTAGATTTCGCTAAGGAAGTTAAAAAGGTTGCGAAAAAGTATGGGATAAGGCGTTTTATTAGATCCTCTATTACCAAATCAACTTCATCATATAAAAACCCCCATCAAGATATGCCCTATCCAGATCCAGATGTAGATTCAAGCAAAAATATTACATTATTCATGATCTATGATATAAAATACGCTAATTATAATTCTTATTACGATAGTGAACATGAAAAAACGGGCAACCCTGCGATTACGTTTTATGTGTCCAATTATGTAAAAGAAATCAGAGATGCAGATAAAAAAGATGAAGCATTATTAATAATTGATCAAAGCCTTACAAGAATGCAAGCAGATTTAAAACATGAATTAATGCATTATGTTCAAGATGTTTTTCTTTCAAATAAATCTGAAAAACAAGTACAAGCAGGCAGTAACGAGGATGATATAGAATATTTTACTTCACAAAAAGAGTTTGATCCCACAATAAGGTCTGAAATAGGTGAATTTTTAGCCGCCAGAAGATATAATACATCATTACAAAAACATATGGATCTATCTAGATTCTTTAAAATATTGAAAAAACATGCACCTAAAAAATATAAAATAGCAAGCAAAAAGTTTGTTGTGGGCGTACAAAAAGCTCTAGATAACAAAAGAATAAACTAAATAATTATATGAAAACATTTAAATCTTTTACTGAATTTGGTCAAGCATATAAAGAAGAAAAGAATTGGAAGGATGAAGAGATGCCTTCGGCATCTAAAGACATCACCAAATATACTGTTAATGATTTAAATAAGAACAAACAACGCAAGTCAAGTGATTTTATTGTTTTGGCTAAATTTCTTTATATGGATGATTCTAAATCGGGAGTACAGGCTGGAAATATAAAAGGAACTGATAATAGAATTCATGATGATGAACAAAAACCTACTGCATTGTATATGACTATCATAGGTCCAGACAGAACGGGAAAATTCTTATATCCCAAGGGAGCTTATTATGTTAGTCATGAAAGAGTAAATGCAGTTGGTCAAGTGATTAGTGGTTGGACAGGTCCAGCAAGACTTGTAACATATGATGTTAAAGATGCAACTGCATATCTTGAAAAATATGGCGATATTAGTTTACAGAAAAAACAAATAGAAAAAGGATCCAAAGGATGGGATGCATGGCCTCCAACATATGATATGACAGGAAAATTTCAAGGGAATAGACAAGGAAAAAAAGTCATAAAAATATCAAATATGGACTCAATAAAGTATTAAGGAGATAATGGAACATATATTTCAGACGGATGAACTTGTAATGATGGGACTTGTGATATTTTCATCATTTTGGATCTTCCTATTTAACTATCGACAAGATAATAAAGACAAATACGCAGGGAAATGGGGGCTAATTCTTCTAGACTTATGCATTAATATGGGCATGTCTGTGACTGGTTATTTGTTGATATCTATTGTATTTGTAGATATTCCACAACTTTCAGACTATAAAGAATACAGATATCCAGTAGGATATTTGTTTGGACTTACTTCAAATGTAAGTATTCCAATAGTCTTGAAATGGTTTCAACAACAAATCACCACAAAATTAAAGATTGGGAAGTGAGGTAGATTATGGCAGAGCAACAACAACGTGCTACAAAAAAAGAAGCTGATGAACATGTCGATGTAATGGAATTGGAACCAGTAAAACAAATTGAAATAGAAACAAAAAATTTAGTTGCATCAAGTAAAATATGGATATACACTATAATTGCACTATTAGTCTATACAATCTTTTTTCTAATTCCAGACATCAATAAAAAAGTCGAATGGATGGAAAAGGATCTTACTTCTGTATTAATACAATCAGAAAGATTTAAAAAATCAACTAGAGTATTTGCAAAAGATAATCAATGTGCATCTTGTCATTTAAGTCCAGATTATCTTCTTCATAATCTCTTGTCAAAATATCCTAGTTTTTCTGATATCAAGTCCTTTATGTCGGTTGGACATCAACGATATTATACTATGTCTACTCCGTTAGCAGATCCAGAACTATTAGCTATATATCGGGCATTACAATGATAATGGTGGGAAAAGTATTAGTAGCTTTAATATGGTCATTCTGGTTATTTGCTTCTGGTTCTGTTGCTCATGGTTTAGACAATGTTACAGAGTATAATCCCACATATAGTTCAACGTTTGATCGAGTAAAACAAAGAGGATATGTTATATGTGGAACTAATGATGAGTTTCCTGGTTTCTCTCAAGAAACATGGGGAAGCGAAGAGGGCTCTAAGTGGGAAGGATTTGATGTTGATATTTGTCGTGCTATTGCGGCCGCAATGTTCGGAAATGCGAATAATATTGAATTTACTATAGTCAATGGAAAGACACGATTTGATTTTTTGGTAGATGGTTCTATAGATGTTCTTTCTGCAACAACCACATTTACTTATACGAGGAATGTTACAAAAAAACTAGAATTTTTACCCACTACATTTTATGATGGACAAGGATTTATTGTAAGGAAGACTCTTGGAGTATCATCCGCAAAACAACTAGAGGGCGCAAAGATATGTTTTAGTTCAACTGGAACAGCCGCAAAGAACATTGCAGACTTCTTTGAATTGCATGGAATAAGTTATATTCCTATAGCAGTAAAACCCACAGAAAAAACAAAGAACGTATATAAAAGTGGTGAATGTGATATGTATGGAACAGACAGGTCTGGTCTTGCATCAAATCGATTGAGTTTTGCGGATCCAGAACGGCACATGATACTTCCAGAGATTATCTCAAAAGAACCACTAGGACCAGTTGTTAAGTATGGAGATCAGAAATGGTCAGATGTTGTTCGATGGACAGTATATGTTCTTTTTATTGCAGAAGAAATGGGAATTGATTCTAAAAACATAGATAACTTTAAAGACAACATAGACCCATATATCCAAAGATTTATGGGAGAGAAAAATGGAAAAGACTATCCCCATCTTGGAGATAAACTTGGACTGAGTGCAACTTGGTCTTATAATATAATTAAACAAGTAGGGAATTATAAAGAAATATATGAACGGAACGTGGGCATAAACACCCCACTTGGATTGAAACGAGGATTGAACCGATTATACATTCATGGAGGATTATTATATGCACCACCTCTTAAATAAGGAAGTATTTGGGACATGTTACACGCTACTCAAAGTCGGAAGAAATTCTTGTCAACGGAGAGTCAAAAGAAAACCATTTTGATAAAGTACCAGAAAATCGTACTTCAGTAGATAATATATTAAGAGTTAATCATGGTAATCAAATGAGATTGGGGTTAATGGCCGATCAGAAAGCTAATATTATGATTACAGTTGCATCTATTGTATTTTCAGTTACAGTAGCAAATTTAGATAATGAAGTGATGAAATATCCATTACTAACATTTGCTGTTGGTAGTTTTTTCGCATTATTATTTGCAATTTTTGCGATTATACCAAATACAGATTATCCACAAGTGAAAGGATCAAAAGAGATTGATAGAGAATCTCCTCTTTTTAATCCTCTCTTTTTTGGACATTTTGCTCATTTAGATATAGATGAATATAAAGAAGATTATGCAGAAATTTTAAGTACAGATGACAACGTATATGATTCGATGGCTGGAGATATTTACGGTCAAGGAAAAGTTCTTGCACTTACGAAATATAAATACCTTAAATGGTCTTATACCAGTTTTCTTTGGGGTATGTCTAGTGCAATTTTAGTGTTTATAACACAACAAGTAATATAACTAACAAAGGTTAATGATATGAAACATTTTAGAGACTTCATGAAAGATATTGAACCATCTAGTGGAGAAGAAACTACTGAAGAAGAAGTAGAAACAAATGAAAAAGAAGATAAAGATACTGAAGCAAACAAAGAAGATGCTGATGTAAAGGCAGAAGATTATCAAGATGATGTTCGGGCTGCCTGGTATAAAGGAGATGAGGCTTATGCAGATCACAAAAAAGCAAATCCTCAAATGCACAAAAAAGCACCCATCAAGAAGAAACCGACTTTGAATATACCCAAAGGGCATTTACCTAAAGATAAACAAGAAATAGATCGTAAAGCCTTTTATAAAGAAAAGTAGAATATGAAAACTATTAAAGAATTTAATCTAGATGATAAACTTGATAAATATGTGGCTGATGAAATCAGAAAAAGAAAGATTGCAAAACATGTAATCAATGCAACTGATGACATCCCAATGAGAATGGCACCTAATAAACCAGCATTCAAATTTCCTTCACCAACGGGAAATATGATGATACATGTTTTTATTAGACCTCTTCGTGGTATTCCTAAAGGAATGAAAAAAGGAGACATGGTGGCGTATAATTATCAACTGGAAGAGAAATGAGTGTCAATAAGACAATTAATAGACATTGGAGAGATTGGGCGGCACTAGTTTATTTGTTTCTTTGCCTGATTGATTTTTTTGTTGCTCCTTTGATATGGAATTTGATAATGGCAGAACATTGTGCATTAAGAGATTGTGCATCAGAAGGTGTGAGTAGATGGGCACCTCTTACGTTACAAGCAGGAGCAATGTTTCACTTATCATTCGGAGCTATACTAAGTGCAACTGCATGGAGAAAAAAAGATGAAGTGGATGCTCATAATAATATTGGCTCTAAGTCTTAGTGGATGTGCAAAGCACAACAAAGATGACAAAAAACATAATGATTTAGGTAGTGGCAGTAAAAAAGATTTACCAGTTACTATTTCCTCCCTCATTGAACACGCAGAATATTGTAAAGCAATTTACGATAGTGGTGGAAATCAAAAAGATGAAGTTGCTTTTGAAGTAAAACAAGAAGACGGAATATCAATAATTATTATTAGAGGTACGGCTAATGATGCAAATGTACTATCGGATGTTGATGTAAGATTAGTAAGTGATACACGTACAGGTATTCGTCTTCATAAAGGATTTA
>Ga0310345_10000652_pt1 | contig 46921 bp, 32 predicted proteins | sample HC15DNA20500_MG_FD_204667 | JGI IMG/M metagenome (GOLD analysis project Ga0310345, IMG submission 204667) | Marine microbial communities from station ALOHA, North Pacific Subtropical Gyre - HC15-DNA-20-500_MG | ecosystem: Environmental > Aquatic > Marine > Oceanic | place: Pacific Ocean: North... | reverse complement strand
CGGCAGAACCATCCCCATCCAGGCCTTCAGATTCCAGGCCTGGGCTGCTGGAATATTCGTGACATAAAAGTGATAGCGTCTCTGCGGCAAAAGCCGCTTCTGGCCTTTCTCGACCAGGAGCGTCTTGCGCCAGACCAGCAGCCGATACGTCCCCTCCGCTTTGCTCGGACGGCAGTCCACCTCTGCTTCCCGTTTTCGGAGGATTTCGCTATGCTTTTTCTTCACCTGAAATGCCTCCTTTCGGGCCTCTCTGAAGATTCTTTGTCGAACTCCAGAATACCCGTCAGGTCGAGCATTTCAGGTGTTTACACGTGGTTTAATCCACTTCCATCTACTTGTTTTGGGAACTAGTACAACGTTCTGTAAATGCCGATACGTTTGTGGCGAGCACGACGGGTCGAGTCCGCGAAGCGACGATGAACACCTATGCTCTGCCATAGTGGAGGAGGAGCGACAAAGGAATTGGCCCGTCCCGTCGCCACCCGTAGGGCAGATGGGGGTTGCGGACGATCTCTGCGTTGGTCGTCGTCGAAGATGGCCGAGCATCGTCTTCCTCCTCCTGCCTTGATCTCGCCTCGCAAGCCCCATCTGCAAACGTGTCGGTATTTACAGAACGCTGTACTAGGGCCTACCTGGTAAAAAAAAGGCCGTGGGCAACTCCTGTCGTCTGCCCACGGCCTTAAGAGCTCGATTCCCCGGTTAACTTACGCGGTTGGGTAGATCATGATGTCCCACCGATAAAAGTACTGATTCGAGAAGGTCCGAAACAACATTGTCAAAGTCTCCAAGGAGCAACGATAGTGCACTATTCGTTTGGGATCAAGTGATCCTTCACGAACTGGCCGACCTTTGAGGGCAGATCGGCTTGCTCTTGGTGCTCGGTGATGAATCGAACGATGGCTGATCCGACCACTGCTCCTTCGGCGTATTGCCAGATTTTCCGCACGTCGTTGGCCGACTTCACTCCAAATCCAACGGCAAGGGGAAGTTGAGAGAAGGACCGGATCCGACGGGCAGTTGAGGGTCCGGCGGCTTGCACATCGGATTGCTTTCCGGTGACTCCAGTTCGGGCTACCAGGTAGATGAAGCCGGAACTCGCCGCAGCGATGCTACGCAAGCGGTCATCCGAGGAAGTGGGCGCTGCCAGGAAGATGGAGTCCAGGGAAGTCGAGCCCGCGGGCTGCAGACACAGATGCTCCTCCGGGGTCAAATCGGAGATCAGGATCCCGTCCAGGCCCGCTGCAGAGGCTTCTGTATGAAGGCGTTCCAGGCCGTACTTCCAGACCGGGTTCATGTAGGACATGAAGATCAAACCGACGTCCGTCTCCTTCCGAAGGTCTTTCACCAGCCCGATGTAATCGGGAAGGGCATAGGCGTGTCGAAGGGCGTGAAAGGACGATTCCTGGATGATGGGGCCGTCGGCGATCGGATCGGAGAAGGGAATTCCAATTTCGATGATGTCGGAGCCCGCCTGGGCCAGGTGCAGCACGATCTGGCGGGTCGAGTCCAGATCGGGGTGGCCCGCCGTCACGAAGGGTATGAAACACCGTTTATTTTTTGAGAAGATCTCGGACAGTCTCGGCATCTTTGTCTCCGCGCCCGGACAGGTTGATAATCATCAGCTCTCCAGAGTCCCTGTGTTTGACCGCTTCGGCAACCGCGTGGGCCGATTCCAGAGCAGGTACTACTCCTTCCAACTGACTCAAGAGCTGGAACGCTTCCAGCGCTTCCGTGTCGTTCGCTGAGGTGTAAGCGACTCGACCCGAATCCCGTAGGTAGGCATGCTCCGGGCCTACGGAGGGATAGTCCAGTCCCGCCGAGACACTGTGGGTGGTCAAGACCTGGCCCCGGTCGTCCTGTAAGAGGTAGCTGAAGGTACCGTGGAGGACTCCATGGCTTCCACCCTGGAAACGGGCCGCATGCTCTCCCAGATCCAGGCTCCGCCCCCCTGCCTCTACACCGATCATCCGGACCGAAGCGTCGTTCAAGAACTCGTAGAATAGTCCGATCGCATTACTGCCGCCTCCGACACAGGCGATCAGTACGTCGGGGAGTCTGCCCTCGGCCTCCAGGATCTGACGGCGGGCTTCGAGGCCAATTCGGGATTGAAAATCGCGAACCATGGCGGGATAGGGATGAGCTCCCAATACGGAACCGAGAAGATAGTGGGTGGTTTCGACGTTGCTTACCCAGTCCCTCATAGCCTCGTTGATGGCGTCCTTGAGTGTGCGGCTGCCGGCATCAACCGGGGTTACCTTGGCCCCTAGCAGTTCCATTCGAAAGACGTTCAGGGCCTGACGCCGCATGTCCTCGGTGCCCATATACACTTCACACTCGAGTCCCAGAAGGGCACACACTGTGGCGGACGCAACTCCGTGCTGGCCGGCTCCGGTTTCTGCGATGATCCGTGTCTTCTTCATTCGCTGGGCCAGCAGACCCTGCCCCATCGCATTGTTGATCTTGTGGGCCCCGGTATGGCAGAGATCTTCACGTTTGAGGTAGATGTTGGCTCCCACTTGAGCGGAAAGGCGATGCGCAGGGGAGAGAGGAGTGGGGCGTCCAACGTAGTGCCGCATCAGTTCCTCCAACTCTTCGTCGAAGCTGGGGTCCTTCTGTGCCTCCTGATAGGCTCGTTCCAACTCCTCCAAGGGGGACATCAAGGTCTCAGGTACGAATTTCCCTCCATAGATTCCGAAGTGTCCGCCGAGGTCGGGAAGTTCGCTCTGCGGAGTTCTTGATTGGCTCATGGCAGTTCTCCTTGCGGTGAGATCTTCTGGGGGGATTCTTCCCAGGCGTTCTTAATGAACCGTTCGATCTTGGTGGGATCCTTGACACCGGGGGAGATCTCGACACCCGAACAGACATCAACGCCTTCGGGGTGCAGTAGCCGCACAGCCTCCCGAACGTTCTCAGGAGTCAGCCCTCCAGAGAGAATGAAACCCCGGCCCAGATGCCGGAGAGCTTCCCAATCTTCCTTACGTCCCGTGCCCCAGGAGGTGTCCACCAGGATACGATTGTCAGGAAACTCTCGAATCGAGTCAGGGGAGGTTGCGACCCAGATCTGCTTTCGGGTCTGGGGGATCTGGCTTAGACCTTGGAGTCCGTATAACTGGACGACGTCGAGGGGCAGCTCCTTCCATCCGTTGTCGTTCCCATTGGGATGCACCACGACGATGCCTACCTTTATGATCCGGCTGGGGAGTCCCCTCATGATGCGCTGGGCTTCCTCGGGTTCAAGGTAGCGAGGGCTGGGCTTGTAGAAGTTAAATCCCAGAGCGTTTGCACCACACTCCACTGAGTGCTGGGCGTCCTCGAAGCTTGTAATTCCGCAAATCTTGACGATCATTGAGCCTTTGCGATAGCAGGGTTTTCTCGGATCAGGATATCGACTCGGGTTCTGGTGCGCCGTTTAGCGCCCGAAGTGCGGCTCCAGGGTCGGACGTGTCCATCAGAGAGGAACCGACCAGGAAGGCGCTAAAACCGGCGTCCCGGAGGTCCCGGATCTGTTCCACTTCGCGGATTCCCGACTCCGATACCAGCGTGAAACCCTGCTCTCCTTCCAGTCGTCTGGCGATGTCGAAAGAGGTGTCGAGGTCCACCTCGAAAGTTCTCAGATTCCGATTATTGACCCCAATAATGCGTGCACCGCTCTCTATCGCCGCGTCCAGCTCGAAGGGATCGTGGACTTCGACCAGAGCCTCCAGGCTGCACTCTCTGCCCTCCTGCAGAAGCTGCTGGAGCTCGGACCGGGATAAGCAGGCCACGATGAGAAGATAGGCCGAGGCCCCATGGACTCGAGCTTCGATCACCTGGTAGGGGTCGAAAATAAAGTCCTTGCGAAGGAGAGGAAGGTCGCTCGATTTCTGATGGAGTAGGTCGAGGAACTTCAGATCTCCGTCGAAGTAGCTTTTTTCGGTAAGCACGGAGAGGGCCGCCGCTCCATTCTGCTGGTAGGCAAGACCCACCTCCTCCGGCGGTCGCTGGCAGCGGAACGGCCCGTGACTAGGACTTCGATACTTGATTTCGGCGATAATGCGAATGCTTGGCTGAGTGATTGCCGCGCGGAAGGAGGCCGGGGGCTCTTCTGGAAGTTGGTCCATCAGATCGTGGAGTGGGATTCGAAGGCGGGTCTCGGCGAGTTCGGCCTTCTTGCTGTGAAGAATCTCATCCAGCATCGTAGGCCTCGATCAAGCCTTCCAGCTTGTGCTGAGCCGCACCAGAGTCGATTGACTCTGCGGCCCGCGCCAGCGCTTTTCCGAATTCGCTTTCGCCTGCCACGTGCAGCGCGGCCGCCGCATTCAGAACCACCACGTCTCGGGGAGCTCCCGGTGTTCTTCCCTCCAGGATCTGCCTGATGATCGATGCGTTTTCCTCGGGCGTGCCACCTACCAGAGAGGAGATCGGGCTGGCCTTCAGACCGTGCTTTGGCGGGTCGAATCGGAAATGAGTAACCTCTTGATCGGAGACCTCGGAGACCCAGTTCCCGGACGCGGTCGAAAGCTCGTCGAGCCCGTCGCCACTGTGAACCACCCAGGCGCGCCGACAGCCGAGACTGGAAAGGGCGCTGGCTAGCTTCGCAGTAAGTTCAGAGGAATAGACCCCGATCAGCTGATAGGGAGCCGAAGCAGGATTCGTCAGAGGTCCTAGCAAATTAAAGATGGTGCGGTGAGTCAGTTGACGGCGGACGCCCACCACCCGCTTCATCGCCGGATGGAACAGAGGCGCAAAAAGAAAAGCAATTCCCAGCTCATCGAGGCAGCGCTCGGCCACTCCAGCCGGTGGATCGATTCGCACTCCCAGGGCCGTCAACACGTCCGCACTGCCGCTACGGGAAGTCGCCGCCCGGTTGCCATGCTTGGCCACGGCCAGACCTGCTCCTGCAATGACGAAGGCAGCAGCCGTCGAGATGTTGAAGGTTTCGCTGCCGCCTCCGGTTCCTGCAGTGTCGATAAACCGATCGTGGTTGCTCTCGACCGAAACGGCATGCTGCCGCATGACACGCGCGAAGCCGGCAATTTCAGCCGAAGTTTCCCCCTTAAGAAAGAGCTCTCTCAAAAAGTTCGCGATCTCGGTGTCAGGAGTTTCCGAGGAGAGGATTAGCTCCAGGCAAGTGGCCGCTTCCTCTTCCGAAAGATCTGAGCCAGCAGTCAGTTTTTCAGTATATCCTCGTAACATAGAAAGTTTTCCAGGATTTTCTTGCCGGGCCGGGTGAGCACCGACTCTGGGTGAAACTGGACCCCAAAGATAGCATATTCTCGATGCCGTAGACCCATGATGAGGCCGTTTTCGGTCCACGCAGTTACTACCAGGCAATCCGGCAGGTGATCGCGGCTGAGGACCAGAGAATGGTAGCGAGTCGCTTCGAAGGGATTTGGAATTCCTGCCAGAATTGAGTCCTCTTCATGGTAGATTGGCGAGGTCTTTCCATGCCTCAATTCGGGGGCGCGTACGACCTTTCCACCGAAGGCCTCGCCAATTGCCTGGTGTCCCAGGCAAACGCCCAGGACCGGGAGACCCCCCGCCATTTCTCGCACGGTTTTCACGGAGATCCCCGCATGTTTCGGAGTGCCAGGACCCGGTGATATCACAATCCGGTCGGGCTCTAGATGCCGGATCTCATCTAAGGTAATCTGATCGTTCCGGTGGACGTGGAGCTCACACCCGAGTTCGCCCAGGTACTGGACAAGGTTGTAGGTAAAGCTATCGTAGTTGTCGATCATGAGCACCTTCATGAGCGGACTCCCGAATCTTCGTTCCCCTCAAGTCGTCGAGCCAACTCGAGTGCGCTAAAGAGTGCCTGCGCCTTGTTATGGCATTCTTTGTCCTCAAGCTCGGGGACGGAGTCGGCTACAATCCCCGCCCCCGCCTGCAAGTACGCCTTGCCATTCCGCATCACGATAGTCCGAATGGCGATACAGGTGTCGAGGTTTCCTGAGAAGTCGAGGTAACCGATGGCGCCCGCGTAGATTCCTCTTGGAGTCGGTTCCAGCTCCTCGATGATTTCCATGGCGCGAACCTTGGGAGCTCCGCTGACCGTTCCCGCAGGAAAACAAGCTGCAAGGGTATCAAAGCGATCCTTGTCCTCCCGCAGGCGTCCCTTGAGCGAGCTTACCAAGTGCATGACGTGCGAGTATTTTTCGACGAACATCAGATCGTCCACCCGAACCGATCCGTATTCGCTGACTCTTCCCAGATCGTTTCGTCCCAGATCGACGAGCATCAAATGTTCTGCGCGCTCCTTCTCGTCCCCGATCAACTCCTCTTCGAACTTCTTCTCTTCTTCTAGATCCCGGCCTCTACGACGTGTTCCAGCGATAGGGCGGTACTCAAGATCCCGGCCCTGGACCCTTACCAACATCTCAGGCGAGGAGCCTGCCACGTGCAGATCGCCCCTTTTCAGATAGAACAAGTAGGGCGATGGATTGATATAGCGCAGAGCCCGGTAGACGTCGAAAGGGGAGCCCGAGAAATCGGTCTCGAACTGCTTTGAAAGGACGACCTGAAAAATATCACCCGAACGAATGTACTCTTTGGCCGTTTCTACCGCGCTTTGGAAGGATGAGGGGGAGAAACTTGATTGAAAGGACCCTGGAGAAATCGAATCCATCGAAGCCAGACTGCTTGTCATTCTCGGCTGGGGGGCACTCCTAAGCCTTTCTTCCAGCTCATCCACTCGATCCTGGCTCTCATGGGAAATAAAAATGATCTGGTGCCTGACGTGGTCGAAGGCCACAATGGTGGAATAGAAATCCATCAAAACAGATGGTCCCGGAATGACCGGATCATCGGGTTTGTCCAGACGCGGAAGTGTCTCCAGTTCCCGAACCATGTCGTAGCCGAAGATGCCCACGGCGCCTCCTGTAAACGGAGGCAGCTCAGGAGGACCGGGCTCCCGAACCGCTGGGAAGAGATTCCGAAAGTCCGTGAGGCTCCCGTCGGAGCTCTGGTAAGGGTCGACGCCGAGGAATGAGTAGCGCCCGATCCTCTCTCCTCCCTCCACTGATTCCAGAAGGAACGCCCGGTCCGACGATTGAGCAAGGCTCAAGTAGGCCGATGCCGGAGTCAGAAGATCGCCCAAGACTGATTTCCAGTAGAGTTTCACCTGATACTTACCCCAAAAAAAGAAAGGCCGTGGAGAACTATCTCCACGGCCTTTCTTCGATCTCTATCTTGGCCTATTGGCGATTGACAGTCCTCGGATACCTATGTTGCCAAGAGGCGCCAAGTGTTTCCAAGGAAGCTACTATTCACCATACCCACTCTACCATTTCTCAGGATACGGAATAGCGACGTCTCAAGTCAAGTCCATTTCTGAATTTTCGCGAGCAGTGTTTGGTTCTCGAGGGTACTTGTACCTGTTTCGTGTACTGCCCGAAAGTGCTCATCCGTTGGATTCCGCACATCAAGAGAGGTCAATCCTAACGGGATTGTGTCTTATAGCCCAGGGTTTCCGAACCTGTTTAGCGTCTTCTTCCTACCCTTTGCCCCCGCCCTTAAACTTGCCTTTGCCTTTGCCTTCCCCCGTGCCCCTGCCCTTGCTTCCCAAGGCCACGTGCTTCCCTGTCAGTTTGTTGGAAAATCGCCCGAAGGTCCTGGCCATTCTCGATTCAGAGATCGGACTTGAAATCGCTTCGATTTTGACCGGCCAGGAGCCCGGATTCATGGGAAGGGATAGGGAAAGAGCGAGGGGGAAGACAAAGACAGGTTTGTAGACGAGGGCTAGGGGTAGCGAGCGACCTCATACCGCCGAGGAACGATAACCTTCGGTGGATGTGTCCCGTAGGCCGCTTCAGCGGCCTGGCGCGAAGCGTATTAGACCGGTCCTTTAGGGCCGGGTCGACGAGCAAGCAGATGCCGGAGCCTGATTTAGCGGGCTTCTCGAATACAGGCTTCAGCCAGGCTCCGGGTTCAAGATGGCTAAAGCCGCGGTTCGAGAAGGACCTTGAAAGGCCCTCCGGAGGGATGGAGTCGCAGCTGACCCCGGCCTGAAGGCCGAGTCTAATACGCGTTCGCGCCAGACCGCTGACGCGGTCTCTTTGGAAACCACATCACGCCGAGGCACGAAACTTGATCAGTTTGTTAACTTTTAATACTCGAAAGGGTGAGGAGAGGCGCTTATTCCCAGCCCTGGGGCAAGGAAACAGGGTCCCTGAGTCAACCCTGAAAGCGGCTCCGCCACTCATGAGATGGCTCTATGCGAGATCTCGAGGCAACCCCTTCATGCTTGAGATTGGTGACACGATCTCAGCGTTTGTCGTCGTCGAGGATAATGTGAAGATGAGATGCTAAAATGCCAAGTTATTTTGCGCAGACCCTTAGCGTAGGGAAGCAAACTAGCCGCCGGACATGGAATTCAAGAAGTCGGCGTTGGTCTTGGCCTTGCCCAGCTTTTCGAGCAACAGCTCCATCGACTCGGTGACAGAAAGGGGATTGAGCACCTTGCGCAGCACCCATACCCGGTGCAGCTCTTCTTTGCTCATGAGCAGCTCTTCTTTGCGGGTTCCCGAGCGATTGATATCAATAGAAGGGAAAATGCGCTTGTCGACCAATCTGCGGTCGAGAATGAGCTCCATGTTGCCTGTGCCCTTGAACTCTTCGAAGATGACATCGTCCATTCTGCTGCCCGTATCGATCAACGCGGTGGCCATTATGGTTAGACTGCCGCCCTCCTCGATGTTACGTGCTGCTCCGAAGAAACGCTTGGGTCTTTGCAGGGCATTCGAGTCGACTCCACCCGAGAGCACCTTGCCGGAGGGGGGAACGACGGAGTTGTAGGCTCGCGCCAGGCGAGTGATTGAATCCAGGAGGATGACGACATCCTTGCCGTGTTCTACCATCCGCTTAGCCTTTTCAAGCACCATTTCGGACACCTGTACGTGCCGGACAGCCGGTTCATCGAAGGTCGAGCTGATAACTTCTCCTCGGACAGACCGCTGCATGTCAGTGACTTCCTCGGGACGTTCGTCGATCAACAAAACGATAAGAACGACATCGGGGTGATTGACCGCCAGGGAATTGGCAATGCTTTGGAGAATCATGGTTTTTCCGGCCCTGGGCGGCGACACAATCAATCCGCGCTGACCTCGTCCCAGTGGGGTCAGCAGATCCATTACTCGACCGGTGAGGTTCTCCTGAGTCGTCTCGAGTTGGGCCTGATTATCGGGATAGATGGGGGTGAGATTCTCGAAGAAAGTTCGGTCTCGAGCTACATCCGGGTGTTCCAGGTTGATCGCCTCCACCTTGATCAAAGCGAAGTAGCGCTCACCCTCCTTGGGAGGGCGAACCTGGCCCGAAACGGTGTCACCGGTCCGCAGATCGAATTTGCGGATCTGGGAAGGGGACACATAGATATCGTCTGGACCTGGGAGATAGTTGTACTCGGGCGCCCGAAGGAACCCGAATCCATCCGGTAGGGTCTCAAGAACTCCTTCCGAGAAGATCAAGCCACTGCGCTCGGTCTGGGCCTTCAGGATCTGAAAAATCAATTCCTGTTTGCGTAGCCCTGTGGCTCCTGGAATCCCCAGGTCCTTTGCGACCTGATTCAGGGTTTGGATGTTAAGATCCTTTAACTCCTGAATGTTGAGGGCAGCGCCATCCTTTTTCAGTGTGGGAGTGGTTGCTTCAGCCATTTACTTCAAACCTCTCAAATTGACTTGCCACGAATTCTCTCGCTCCCTATTCCTGTGGCGAGGTATAGGGAACTGATTCTAGACAGCTGATACGAGGGAGAGACCCTGCTCGATTTGCGAAGAGCTCTCCAGCCTGTATTTGTTCTATTACGAATTTGCCACGATCAACTTGATGCCATGTCCGCCATGTCCAGGTTAGCGCAGGAAGCCGCGATCGCTGCTCCGCGGTCCACGAACCTACAAGTCGGGGCCAGATTCAACATGCGTCGACAAAGAATGACTGATGATTCTGCAAGGCCCTTCAGAGGGCGATATTTTCTAAGCGGATGACGGTCGTGGAATATTCAATACTCGATCTCGGTGAGCGGGTGGAAGTTCTTCAGTGAACTTCGGGGCGTTCGCCTCCTTCAATCTGTGGAGGCTGCTGCTTCTCGACGAACTTTTTCTGCTGCTTCCGACTCTTTCTATTGAGGGGTTGCTCCAGGGCAATGTCGAGAACCTCGTCCATGGTCTCAACGAAAAGGATCTTGATTTCGTCGAGGACTGAATCAGGGATCTCTTCCAGGTCCTTCTCATTCTCTTTGGAAAGAACGACGGTCTTGATTTTGGCCCGGTGTGCGGCCAGGATTTTTTCCTTGACGCCACCGATGGGAAGGACCTTGCCGCGCAGCGTGATCTCACCGGTCATGGCCACGTCTCGACGCACCGGGATGCCGGTGAGAGTCGAGACAATGGTTGTGGCCATCGTGATTCCAGCGGAAGGGCCATCTTTCGGAATGGCGCCTTCGGGAACATGAACGTGCATGTCCATTAACTTGTGAAAATCCTTTGTCAGGCTGTACTCATTGGTACGAGAGCGAACGAAGGAAAGAGCTGCCTTTGCGGACTCCTGCATTACCTCGCCCAGCTTTCCAGTCAAAAGGAGCTCGCCCTTACCCTCCATGGTGGTGGCCTCGGTGAACAAGACCTCACCTCCGACTTCGGTCCAGGCCAAGCCAGTGGCCAATCCGATCTCGCTTTCCTCGGTTGCCAGTTGGGTTCGGTATTTGGGAACGCCGAGGAACTCTGGGATGGTCTTGTCCTCTATTGTGAATTCCTTGATTTTGCTTTTCTTGGGTTTCTTGGGCTTCCTGCCGGCGACTATCTTGCGCGCTACCTTGCGGCAGACACTCCCTATCTCACGTTCGAGGTTCCGGACACCGGACTCTCGCGTGTAGTGGCTGATGATTTCCTGGATGGCGCCTTCTTTGAAGTCGAGCTGAGCAGGTTTCAGGCCATTGGCCTTTTTCTGTTTGGAAACCAGAAACTGAGTCGCGATGTTGAGCTTTTCGAGCTCTGTATAGCCCGAGATCTCAATGACCTCCATCCGGTCCTGAAGTGGGCGAGGAATGCTGTGAAGGACGTTTCCGGTGCAAATGAAAAGCACTTCCGAGAGGTCCAACTCAGTGTCGAGATAGTGGTCGACGAAGGTAGCGTTGTGTTCCGGATCCAAGACCTCCATCAGGGCAGCCGAGGGATCGCCCCGAAAATCCGTGCTCATCTTGTCTACTTCGTCCAGCAGAAAGACCGGGTTCTTGGTACCGGCCTTCTTCATCATCTGGACGATTTGGCCTGGCAGGGCACCGATATAGGTTCGGCGGTGTCCCCGAATTTCGGCTTCGTCCCGGACCCCGCCCAGCGAAAGGCGCACGAACTTGCGACCGGTGGCACGCGCAATGGATCGCCCCAGCGACGTTTTGCCCACCCCGGGAGGGCCGACAAAACACAGAATGAAGCCCTGGCTCCGCTTGCGTACCAATTGCCGGACCGCCAGGAATTCCAGGATCCGTTCCTTGACCTTCTCAAGGCCGTAATGATCTTCGTTCAGAACTTTTTCGGCACGGATGATGTCCCGAATCTCACGGCTTCGTTTGGTCCAGGGCATCGAAACGAGCCATTCCAGGTAGGTCCTGCTCACTGTCGTTTCCGCGCTCATGGGAGGCATCTGTTCCAAGCGTTGAATCTCATTGCGTGCCTTGTCCTGAGCATCCTCCGGCATCCCAGCTTCTTCGACTTTTTTCTTCAGCTCCTCGATCTCGTCCTTTTCGCCTCGACCCAGCTCTTTCTGAATCGCCTTGACCTTTTCATTCAGGTAGTACTCGCGCTGGGCCTTTTCCATTTGTCGCCGGACTCTCCCTTGGACCGACTTGTCCATCTTGATCTTCTCTATCTCTATCTCGATGAACTCACAGATTTTTTCCATCCGTTCGGCCGGGTTGACGACTTCGAGAAGGGCCTGCTTGTCTTCGACCGCAATCGGAAGATTGGCTGCAATGGTGTCCGACAGTCGCTCTGTCTCGGTACTGCGAGCTGCCTGCGCGATGGTCTCGTAGTTGATATTTGGGTTCAGCTTGGCAAATTCTTCGAACAGGAGGTTGAGGCGCTTGGTCAGGAGCGTGATCTTGGCGTGGGATGCTTTCGGCACCGCCTCGAAGCGCACCTGGGCCTGGAAATAGTCCTCCATCTCGTGCACTTCGACGGTGCGCGCCCGGCGTACGCCCTCGACCAACACCTTTATATTGCCATCAGGGAGTTTGAGGCTCTGTACGATGTTGGCAACCGTTCCCACGCTGTAGATATCCTTGGGAGAAGGATTGTCCTGAGAGGCATCCCTCTGGGTAGCCAGATAGATCTTTTTGTCCCGACGCAGGGCCATCTCGAGTGCCACCACAGAGGAAGCACGGCCAATCACGAAGGGCACCATCATGGAGGGAAATACGACGACGTCCCGAATCGGCACCATCGGATAGGTGGCTGGGACGTCATCATCCAATACGTTAATCTCGCGTTTGGTTTCAGTCATTTTTCAAAGGTAGAAGTCGGGTTTCTGATCGTCTCATGTAAAGATGCAACCCAGCGGTGATCGTTTCAATCGACAGAGTTTTTGAGAATATCCCCTTCTTGAAGCGGCAAGCCGATGAAGCGGGAAAGGATCTGAAGGGAGACGTCGAGTTCTGCCATCACTCCTTCACCCAGCTTTTTCAAGAAGTTTGAAAGCCACGTCTCGGTTTTCCACTAGTTCACGTGTTACCACCAGCTCCTTGACCTTCTTGCTGGAGGGCAGCTCGTACATTAAATCGAGCATTAGATCCTCTAGGATCAGGCGCAAGCCGCGGGCTCCAATCTTTCGTGTCAACGCAAGCTCGGCAGTAGCGTTGAGAGCATCGTCCGTGAATCGGAGTGCTACGTTTTCGAACTCGAACATCTTCTGATACTGACGAATGAGCGAGTTGTTCGGTTCCGTCAGGATTTGGACCAGCGCGTCTCGACCTAGGTCATGAAGAGTGCAGACGATCGGAAGCCTTCCGACGAACTCGGGAATCAAACCATACTTGATCAGATCTTCCGGCATCACGTGAGCCAGGATGTCGGACTCACTCTCCTTCTTCCAGCGGTTCTCACTCAACGGGGATCGGAATCCAAGACCGCTACGTCCCATCCGTCTCCGGATGACCTTGTCCAGGCCAACGAAGGCACCACCGGAGATGAAGAGGATATTGGTTGTGTCAACTTGGACGAATTCCTGGTGCGGATGCTTCCGTCCACCTTGAGGGGGAACATTGGCAATGGTCCCTTCGAGGATCTTCAGAAGCGCCTGTTGCACTCCCTCGCCAGAGACATCTCGAGTAATGGAGGGATTTTCATCCTTACGTGAAATCTTGTCGATCTCATCGATGTAGATGATCCCCTGCATGCAGCGTTCACGGTCACCGCCTGCAGCCTGCAACAGTCGCAGGATGATGTTCTCGACATCTTCTCCCACATAGCCGGCTTCGGTCAGGGTTGTCGCATCAACGATGGCGAACGGGACCGACAGCATGCGTGCCAGGGTTTGGGCCAGCAGGGTCTTGCCTGTCCCGGTAGGCCCGATCAAGAGCACGTTGCTCTTTGACAGTTCGACCGTGTCCTGCTGCTTCCGCCGTCCCAGCTTGATGCGCTTGTAGTGGTTGTAAACGGCTACGGCGAGTTTCTTTTTCGACAGTTCTTGGCCAATAACATATTGATCCAAGAAGTCTTTGATTTCGATAGGCTTGGGGAGAGTTTCCTTGATCGATGCGGCCTCAGCCGTCAGATCATCGGAAATGATCTCATTGCAGACGTCCACACACTCGTCGCAAATGAAGACAGTGGGGCCTGCAATCAGCTTTTTTACGTCATTCTGACTCTTGTTGCAGAATGAGCATCGAAGAACATCTTCCCCACCTTTTTTCACCAATTTCCCTTGCTCCCCAGAAGTAGCACAAAGCCCTGACTACAGTCGCTTATTCAAGAATTGAACGCCGAAATGGAAAGGACAGACGATTGATATTGATTACGTATGCTTCTCGATAATCATGTCGATTATACCATACTCCCTGGCCTGCTCAGCGTTCATGATGAAGTCCCGTTCCACGTCGGTCCCGATCTTTTCCACGTCCTGGCCCGTGTGCTTGCTCAGGATCTGGTTGGTGGTCTCTCGCATCCGGAGAATTTCCCTGGCGTGGATGTCGATGTCGGTTGCCTGCCCAGACAGACCGGACATGGTTGGCTGGTGGATCAAGACTCTGCTATGGGGCAGAGCAAAGCGTTTGCTCTCATTTCCAGCGCCCAACAGAAGGGCTCCCATGGAAGCGGCCTGGCCGATGCAGATGGTGGTGATGTCGTTCTTGACAAACTGCATCGTATCGTAAATCGCCAACCCAGCCGTGATGGATCCTCCGGGCGAGTTGATGTACAGCGAAATGTCCTTGTCCGGGTCCTCGGCTTCGAGAAAAAGCAACTGTGCGGTCACCACGTTGGACACGTTGTCGTCGATCGGTGTGCCCACGAAGATGATGTTGTCTTTGAGAAGACGCGAGTAGATATCGTATGCCCGCTCTCCCCGATTTGTCTGCTCTACAACCATTGGAATCAGAGACATAAACTGTGGCCCCCAGCTAGCTAAGCCGGCTGTCGCTGCCGGCACTTCCTTGGCATTTTTCAGAGCGGGTCAGGACATTCTGTCACGAGGTAGGTTCACCAGACCCGCTCAGATTTCCGGAACCTTTGCACCCTCAAGGACGATGTCGAGAGCCTTGCGCCTTCTGATCTGATCCACTAGACCCTCCCTACGGCTGTCCTCCTGGAAATGTTGCCTCACCTTATCTATCGGCTGATTCGTCGATTCGGCCAGACCCTCTAGCTCCTGGCTGACCTCTTGTGGGGAGATATCGAATCCCTCCTGGTCCGCGATCTTCGCCAATATCAGCCCTGCTCTCGTCTCTTTTTCGGCAACCGCTCGGAGGTCCGATCTCATGCTGGACCAATCCACGTCTGTCTTGGTAGGGTTGAGCCCTTGTCTAGCCATGTCATAGGCAAGGTCTCTCACCTTATCGTCAATGCGGTTTTCAACCAGAAGCTCCGGCACCTCAAAATTGGTCGCGTCAATCAGCTTTTGAACCAGCTCTTGCCTCAATTTGCTGGCTCGATTCTGCTCCAGCTGGTGGTTGAGCTCTTCTCGAATCTTGTCTTTCAGCTTCCCCAGATTCTCGAATTCACCCAGCCCACGAGCAAACTCATCGTCAAGATCGGGAAGGTCTAGTAGCTTGATATCGTTCAGGACAACATTGAATCGGACGTGGTGCCCGGCCAGCTTCTCTTCTGGGTAGTCGGGCTCGTAGGTCACCTCGAAGGTTTTCTTCTCTCCCACATCCATTCCGGTTAGGGCTTGGTCAAACGATTTATGGGTGTGTTCCCCGCCCAGTTGGAGTGTCACGTTCTTTTCCGCGATCGGTTCGGCGGGCTTCCCGTCTGGATCCTGGTCCAGGTACTCCCCCTCCAGGTCGACTGTTGCGTAGTCCCTATCGGCGGCAGTTGTTCGATCACTCACTGTCACCAAGGGGGCCTGACGTTGCCTTATCTTCTCGAGCTGCTCCTCCACCATCTCTTCCGTCAGTGCCTCGGTGGGAACTTGCACCTCCAGACCTCGGTATTCGGGCAGTGTGATTTCGGGCAGAATCTCGACCTGAGCCTCGTAGCTCAGGGACTCACCTTCTTCGAAAGAGAGATGCTCAATCTTCAGATCGCCCAGGGGTTTTACTTCCCTTTCACGGAGGGCCTGGTCATAGGACTCGGGGATCAGGCGTTGCAGAACATCCTTGCAAATGTCCTTTCGAAATCGGCGCTTTACCAGCTGCAGGGGAGCCTTGCCTGGCCGAAATCCAGGCAGGCGAGCGTGTTTCTTGTAATCGTTGGCGATCTGGTTGAACTCTTTTCCCGCCACCTCGGCAGGGACTTCCACCTTCAGTTTCTTCTTGACCGGGCTGATATCTTCCACTTCCAGACGAATATCCATTGGGCGAGTTCTCTGCGTTCAATTCTGGGAAGGGCCCACCAAGGCAAGATCGCTACCTTGGGCGAGACAACCGACCACGCCGCCGCACAACTTCCGGGCGACAAACGTCCAGAAGTTGAATCCGATTTCTGCAACGACTCATTCTATCCTATCGAGCGAAGGGCGCGTTGTCATACCGAATCTTCTCACTAGGAGCCTGCGCGGTAGAACGCGGTAGAAATTGATCTACTGCGAAAACGGTAGAATCGGCCCATATTCCCCTGGTTTTTCGACGAATAGAACAACTATGCGCCTCGAAATCGAGAAAATCTGGTCTCGATTCCCCGCTTTCTCGCTACGATCATTTCTACCGCGCAGACTCTTAGCCCGCGATCGCTGTCGCCACTGCCTCGACCGCCGATAGGAAACTATCCACCTCCTCTTCCGTATGCCGGGTCGAAATGGAGCCGAAACCATGAACAACGTGGAAGCCCTCGTTGGCCAACGCCAGCCGAAGGATCTTCTCTCGCATTTCTACATCACAGGTTTCCGGGTTCCAGACGACCTCGGGTGATGACACCGGAGTATCGTCCTGTGTGGGAAAGTGGATCACAGCCATTGAGCTCTGCGAAACCGGACCACTCGGCCCTCCCGTGACCACCGATCGAATTCCCGCCCGTTCGAAGATCCCAGGAATCTGGCTCCGTGCCCTTTCCGCCAACCGATGAATTTTGGGATAGATCTCGTCTGCGTGCTCCGAGAGATAATCCAGCAGCGTTATGGCTGCCAGCACCGAGGCGGGATGTCCCGCATAGGTGCCGCCCTCGAATTTAACCTGCTTGGGATGACCGAGGCTGGTATTGGCCAACTCCAGAACATCCGCCCTTCCTGCTACCGCGGTCAGCGGCATGCCCCCTCCCAGGACTTTTCCGAAGGTGGAAAGGTCCGGTTGGATCCCATAGAGGCTCGCCAATGAGCTGGGACAGAATCGAAACCCGGAGATGATCTCGTCCAGGATCAGAAGCGCTCCCCACTCACGGGTCAGCTCCCGGGCCTTCTTTAGGTAGTCTTCCGCGACGAATAGAAAGCCTCCTTCGCCTATGAACGGCTCCAGAATGAAGCACGCAATCTGTTCCCCGAACTTTTCGAAAACCTCCTCGAGTTGGGCGCTGTCGTTGAATCGCGTCGTTAAAGTCTCTTTCGAGATAGAGGGGTGCAGTCCTGACGATTCTACTAGCCCCAACCCATCCGTATAGGCCGTGACGCCCTTCAGAAGGTAGGGCTGGGAACCGTGCCAGCCGCCACCGACCTTGAGGACAAGATTGCGCTTCGTGAAAGCCCGGCTCAGCATGACGGAATACAGGGTTCCCAGCGATCCACTGGTCGTAAAACGAACCTTTTCCGCTCCTGTGCGAAGCGATAGCTTCTTTGCCAGCTCCAGCTGCAGTGATCCAGGAAATCCGGTCTGTAGGCCACGGCCGCGTTGTAGCTCGCGGATGAGTGGTTCCACAACTTCGGGAGGGTTGTGCCCCAGTATGTTGGTGTAGTGACCCTGCCAGAAGTCCACATAGACATTCCCGTCCAGGTCCACCACTTTCGAACCGGAACACTCTTCGTCGAAAAAGGGAAAGGGCTCGAACAGTCTCAGATTGTGACTTCCTCCCCGAATCTGGAACTGGGAGGCTTTCTGGGAGTGAATAAGGGACCGCGGATTGCGGCTTTGATGTTTCTCAACAAGACGGGTCCAGAGAGCTTGCCTGTTTAACATGGACCGAATTATATTCGCAGTCGAAATGGACGAACAACAATTGATGTTATTAGCACTGAAGGCCGAGGCCTTCGAGCGCATAGTTGGCACGTACCAGGAGCTTCAGCATTCGGGGTTCTACAGCAGGAACTGGGTAGAGCTGGCCGAAGTCATAGAGAATGAGCTGAAGGAGATTTCGGGAACTGAAGGCGATTAGGGCAGAGGAGGACAGGGTCGTGATCAAACTGGTAGCTGTGTCCACACTGCTTGCATTGGGGATGGTAGCCTGCGGAGATTCCCGCCAATCCTGGCTATTGAGATCAGCAGCCGACTGGCGTGAGGCCAGCGACTCTGCCCAGGGTGTGGCGGTAGGCGAAGGTGGACTGCTGTTAGAGGGTGCCTCCGCGGGTACCTGGACGAGTGGATGGCACGCTTGGTCGAGTCCTGTCGAATCAGCTCGTGTGACGGTGACCGCTCGATTGGACCTGTTCGGTGCCAAGACCATCGAGGTGCTGGTCGATGGCTCGGAGAAGCCTTTCACGGACGCCAAAGGTATTTCCCACGACTGGTATGGACGATGCATGATTGCCATCCTCGACGAGCATCGCTGGGTCATGGCCGTCCGGTCTGGAGTCGACCACATCTCCTGGGACGACTGGGATGCCATTCACATCCTCACCTCTTCCGACGAGGGGAGGACCTGGGGAGGACTGAATCGCTGGTTTGATGGGACGCCCATCGACGGCATGCCTTATGACGACGGCTACACGCACAGTGAGCCCGGCCTGTTCCGAATGCCCAACGGAGACCTGATCCTCCAGTTTTGGCGCACCGCCTACAGTACTGGCACTAAGCAACTGCGCTCCCAGGATCAGGGAAAGACCTGGGAGCTGGATATCGACCGGATCAGCGTGGGAGGTGTTGTGGGCGCCGATGATGACCGGGCAATTGGAACCGAGGATTACTTCGTCGATCCGGAAAACCCCACCCACGTCTACATGGCGTTTCAGTACTTTCACATTGACTCTCAGGCGGGTACCTTGCTGGCGCGCTCCACCGATGATGGTAAGTCCTATTCCTTTCTCAGCTGGATCGGTCCTCTGTCGGACGAGAAGAACCCTCAGGGCGGAGCCACATTCGAGCCCGCGATCGAGTATGTGGGCAATCGGATGATCGTAGCGATCCTTCGGGATGGGGCCGGCAATCGCTATACCTGGCAAACCAGCAGCACTGACATGGGAGCCACCTTCGCCCCTCTGGAAGAAATCACACCCAAGATCAAGGGCGGCGTTCCCAACGGTCGCTGGCAGCGAGCCAGGCTCTACAAGGAAAGCAATCCCTATTTTCAACACGACAACTTGTTGGATTACAGCAAAGGGGAGGGGCGTCTCTGGGGTTTTGGCATTCACAGCATGGGAGGGGGCTATACCCGCAAGCCCGTCGTGTATTGGTCGGACGATAACGGCAGCTCCTGGCAGGGTCCAGAACTGCTGCATGGGCCCATGCATCCCGGAACGGACACCGGTTACGGAGATATGAAGCGGCGCGTCGACAACACTTTTGTGGCGGCGACCTACTATGCCGACCGCGACTCAGATGTGGCCGATCTAGAGCAGTACACTTTTGGCGGTGCCAGGGGGAGGCTGCTCCTGGAAAGTGACAGCGACGGCGATGGAGACCCAGAGGCTAACTCGGTCTGGCGCGAACTTCGTGATGGTGACAACGTCTTCTCGGTTTCTTCGCTGAGTGGCGGCCGCTGGAGGGTGACGTTCCAATTGAGTGGGGGCACACCCGACGCGAAGATCGCGATCAGCCAGATCGAGATCGCCCCAGACGAGACTGGAAATACCCAATAGGAAGTCGGGACGTAGCGGCGGTCTCAAAGCCGCCGTCCCTCGAGCCAGGGGCTTGAAGGAAAAAGAATACTTCGCCTGGAGACCAGAGCTACGTCCAAGTTTCAAGTCGGTCCTGCCCCCGCTGCGCTGCCCCATTCGAGAACAAAACGTCGGTCGAGGATAGGCGATATCGTGCGTCACTGCGTGGGGAAGAGTTGTCCAGCTCTCTCCTCGGAACTAGGGCTCATGTTGCTAGCGGCTCAAGTCGTTCGCGGCTCTGACGGACTTGGCCTTGTAATACTGGTAGTTCACCCTCAGGTCGTGACAAGAGTCTGGGGAGTCTAGTCTTGGTGAAGTAGGTTGATGCTGCCGGCCAACAGGTCCCGTTCGCCGTGCTCTTCGGAGAATAGAGACGTGCGATGTTCAGACGTTCCGACGTGCGAAGAATTCTTGAAGTTCAGCCTAATGCCGCTATCCGAGTTCCCCGCTGACGCTTTACTGGGACCGGTAAATAGGCCGTCTTTGGGTTCACTTCGGCCTCTTCTAGCAGGGCAGCTAAAGACTCAATCTCCTCCTTGGACAGTTTCATCAACGGTGGGCGGACATGCGCGCTCTCTAGCCGTCCCAGCAAGACCAGCGCCTCCTTCATTCGGTTGTGCATATCCAGAAAGGGTTCGCGGTAGAAGGCCCGAACCGTGGGATAGATCACATCGTTGATAGCCTGCGCGCTCTCGAGATCTTTTTCCTGGACGGCCCGCCACAAGGCCACGTGTAGGTTCGCGATGACACTGCCGGCGCCGGAGAGAAGACCATCGCAGCCTAGAACCAAGGAGCCCAGGAGCCAGGCACTGTGGGTCGAGAGCACGGAAACTGGGCGAGTCAGGCCATGTAGCTCTCGAATGTGTCGCTCATGCAGGGCAGGGTCGTTGCACCAGTCCTTGATGGCTCGCAGTGTGGGTACTCGCCGGCAGAGATCGATCAGGGTATCCAAGGGATAGCCCAATCCCGATGAGAGGGGATATTGGAACAGGATCAGGGGTAGCCTGGTGGCATTGGCGATCCGGTCGAAGTGCTCCCTGGCCATCTCGGGCCGAAGCTGTCCTCCCCAGTTCAGGCTCCCGGGAGGCAGGATCAGGAGCCCGTCCGCCCCTCCCGATTCGGCCATAAGGGCCAGACGACTTGCTTCCAGACTCGAGTCGGCCCAGATTCCCACCACGATAGGCAGGCGGCCTCCCAACTCGTCGCGAGCCAGGTCCAGAGATCGCTGTTGTTCATCGAAGCTCAGCGCCTGAACTTCTGAGGCATGGCCGTTGATGGTGATAGCCGCAATCCCGTCTACGCTCGCCAGATCACGGAGATGCTTCCTGTAGGCGGTCTGATCAATCTCGAAGCTGGCGTCAAAAGGCATCAGGCAAGCGGGGATCACCCCCTGAGGGACAAAATCTTCTGTTCCTGTCATCTTTCACTCTCCTCGCTGGGACCCACGTCAGGGCCGGACATCGCTCGCCTAGTAGAAAGTCATCGCCTGTCTCTGTCAACCCTCTCGATGAGTAGAGGATAGTGGATACCGGAGCAGGGTTCGAGGCGAGTTTCGCTTAAAGGAGTCCGTGACGTAACGACTCCGTTTTTCTCGGGGCAGGGTAGACCAGCATGATAGGATTTGGGGGGACGGACTGAGACAGGTGTTTGCCATGCTGATCATCGACTGCCACGCCCATGTATACGCTCCAGACGAGGAACGGTATCAGCCCGCCCAGAATCCCCTGCGCGTGCCCGGCGGTGGCGGTTCGGTCCAAGACCTTGGAAAGATCAGCCGGGCCAACGGCGTCGCGGCGGTTCGTGCCGTCCAGACGGTTTCCTTCTACGGCTACGACAATCGCTATCTGTGCGACGTAGCCCGAGCCAATCCTGACTGGGTTTCCGGCGTGTGTACCCTCGATCCGGATGACCCTCATAGCCCTGGCTATCTGCAGCAGTTCGTACGCGGGTCTGGGGTAAAGTCCCTACGCAGTATCCCAGGACGCTCCCGGACTACATTTGACGATCAGGCCGTTCGCGGACTCTGGCAGGAGTCGGCAGATCTCGGTATCACGGTCGATCTGTTCCTGATGAACCTGGAATGGGTCGAAGGAGCCGTCAGACTTCTGCAGGAGTTCCCGGATCTAACGGTTGCCTTGTGCCACTGTATGGACATCAAACCTGGGCCGGCCTATGAGAAGACGCTCGATCAGGTCCTGCGGCTCGCGCGCTTCAAGAACCTGTATGCCAAGGTGGACTTCATCAGTACCGGCACCGAGACAGGCTATCCTGGCGCCGACCTGCAGGCTGCGGCACTGCAGATCATCGAAGCCTACGGCTGGGAGCGCTGTGTCTGGGGCAGCAACTTTCCCAATAAACTCTGGACGCCCAAACTGACCTATGCCGAGCACCTGCGAATCTTCCAGGAGGTACTTCCCCTGAGTAGTCGGGCCCGGGCTGGCGTTCTGGGGGAGACTGCCCGTCGGCTCTGGTTTTCCCACTTGCAGCACTCTGATTCGACGGCTTCCAATCATAGCGAGTATCTCACCTGATGCCTCTGATCAAGCGTCTTTTGGCCGCCAATCGAAGTGAGATTGCGATTCGGGTGTTCCGTACTGCTCACGAACTTGGCATTCGCACGGTGGCCCTGTATTCGCATGAAGATCGCTATGCTCTGCACCGTTTCAAAGCGGACGAAGCCTACCTGGTTGGGCGTCCAGGCGAGCCGCTAAGGTCCTATCTGAACGTTGACCAAATCATTGAGTTGGCCCGACGTCAGCGGATCGATGCCGTCCACCCTGGTTATGGCTTTCTCTCAGAGAACGCCGGCTTTTCGCGGGCCTGCCGGGAAGCGGGAATCATCTTCGTCGGACCGCCTCCCGAATTATTGGAGCAGCTGGGGGATAAGGTATCCGCTCGCAAGGTAGCCCAGAAGTGCGGCGTTCCCGTTCTTGCCGGTAGCGAAGAGGCGATCCGCAATGTGGCCGAAGGCAAGCGGCTATCTGGAAAACTGGGTTACCCGGTCATCTTGAAGGCTGCCCTCGGCGGCGGTGGTCGGGGGATGCGAATCGTGCGAAAGGCCAGCGAGTTTGTGGCCGCTTTCGAAGTAGCTCAGAGGGAGGCCCAGACCGCCTTCGACAACGGCGTGTTGCTTGTGGAGAAGTACATCGAAAGGGCTCGCCACGTTGAAGTACAGCTGTTGGGTGACAAGTATGGCTCGCTGGTCCATCTTTTCGAACGCGACTGTTCGGTGCAGCGCCGCCATCAGAAAGTGGTTGAAATCGCTCCCGCACCGGCCCTGGGTGGACTCCGAGACCGCATCTACGAAGCAGCGCTAGCGATCGGGCGCGAGGTGGACTACGAAAACGCGGGGACCGTAGAGTTTCTGCTGGATGTTGATAGCAACGAGTTCTACTTTATCGAGGTTAATCCACGCATACAGGTTGAGCATACTGTCACCGAACAGGTGACGGGGATCGACATAGTGAAGTGTCAGATACTGATTTCACAGGGCGCTTCGCTCTCCGACCCGGAAATCGGCCTGGCATCGCAGGCCAACGTGCGTACCAACGGTTTCGCGGTGCAATGTCGGGTTACGACCGAAGATCCGGCCAATGATTTCCTGCCCGACCATGGGCGCATATCGCACTATCGATCCGCGGCGGGAATGGGAATTCGACTCGACGCGGGCACTGCCTTCTCCGGTACCTCGGTGACGCCTTTCTACGATTCGCTCCTGGTGAAGGTTACCGCGTGGGGGCACAGGTACCTCGACGCCACCCGGCGCATGGAGCGGAGCCTGCAAGAATTTCGGATTCGCGGAGTCAGAACCAACATTCCTTTTCTCACCAAACTGATGGTGCACCCTTCGTTCATAGCCGGGGGTTGTACGACCAGCTTCATCGATGAGACTCCCGAGCTGTTCAAGTTCCCTGAGCGCCGCGACCGAGCCACAAAGGTGCTGACTTTTCTGTCTGAAATGATCGTCAACGGGAACCCACTGGTGAAGGATCGTCCCCGATCCACCCGGCGGACGCCAGCCCCGGTGCCTTCGTTTCACCTCGACCCCGGCGGAGGGACTCGTGTGACTGGGGGCAGCGCACCGCTGTCGATCGAATCGAGGCTGGAGAGCCTGGACTCCATTCCCTCCGGCACGCGCCAGCTTCTGGAGTCTCTGGGCCCAGAGGGCTTCGCGAAGTGGATCCTGGAGCAGGACCGTCTTCTGCTGACCGATACGACCTTTCGAGACGCTCACCAATCGTTGTTTGCCACCCGCTTTCGGACGTCCGACCTGCTAAACATCGCCGAAACCTACGCCCGCCTCTGTCCCGGATTATTCTCCCTCGAGATGTGGGGTGGTGCGACCTTCGACACAGCGATGCGCTTCTTGAAGGAATGTCCTTGGGAGCGGTTGGTCGACCTGCGTGAGCGGGTTCCGAACATCCTTTTCCAAATGCTCTTGAGATCTTCCAACGCTGTCGGCTACACCCACTATCCAGACAATGTCGTCAAGGAATTTGTGGTGGAAGCAGCCGCAGCCGGTATGGACGTGTTTCGGATTTTCGATGCACTCAACATCACCTCCAACATGCGTGTCGCGATGGAGGCTGTGCAGAAGACGGGAAGGCTGTGCGAAGCCGCGATCTGCTACAGCGGCGATATCCTGGATCCTGATCGTACCAAGTACGATCTGCAGTATTACGTCGACCTGGCACGGCGACTGGAAGGCATGGGAGCCCACATCCTGGCGATCAAGGACATGGCTGGATTGTGTAAGCCTTACGCCGCCCAGCTACTGGTAAAGACCCTCAAGCAGGAGATCGGTATCCCCGTCCATTTCCACACGCATGACACCGCCGGCCTACAGTCCGCCTCGATTCTGAAGGCTTCTGGGGAAGGATTGGACATCGCTGATGCAGCGTTTGCACCGCTCTCGGGGGGTACCTCGCAACCGAACCTGAACACGCTGGTCGAGTCACTGAGATTCACAGGACGTCACACTGAGCTGCGCGCCGATTTTCTCGACATGATTGCCGAATATTGGCAGGAGGTTCGAGAGTTTTATCTGCCCTTCGAGAGTCCGGTGCCGGCAGCGGGAGCCGATTTGTACCGGCACGAAATGCCCGGAGGGCAGTACACGAACCTGATGGAGCAGGCACGCGCACTCGACCTGGCCGACCGTTGGCCCGACGTCAGCCGGATGTACGCCGATGTAAATCAGCTGCTGGGAGACATAGTGAAGGTCACGCCCACTTCAAAAGCGGTAGGTGACCTGGCGCTCTTCCTGGTTGCGAACAACATCACCACTGACGATGTACTGAATGGAGAACGTGAGCTGACCTATCCCCAATCCGTCATCGATCTCCTCGACGGAAGCATGGGGCTGCCGAAGGGAGGTTTCCCCGCCAAGGTCCGCAAGCGGATTCTGGGCGACCGAAAGCCGGTCCGGGGAAGACCTGGTGATCTGCTGCCGCCTGCGGACTTCGAGCAGACGGCCGCCGCAGTCCGGCGTTTTCTCCGCCGCGAACCAAAGCGCCGCGAGCTGGTTTCCTACCTGCTCTATCCTGAGGTGTATCAGCAGTTCGTTGCCCACCAGCAGCAGTACTCCGACACCAGCGTACTACCGACACCTGTGTTCTTCTTCGGGATGGAAGTGGACGAAGAAATCGCCGTCGAAATCGAATCGGGAAAGACCTTGATCATCAAATTGATCACGGTTGGTGAGTCGAGTGCCGAGGGTCAGCGCACGGTCTTCTTCGAACTGAACGGTCAGCCTCGTGAAGTGAATGTGCCCGACCGATCGCTTAATCGGCAGGTTTCCACCCGCGTCAAGGCCAAGCGCAGCGATTCGAGTCAGATCGCAGCCCCTATGCCTGGCATGGTCGTCAGCGTAGAGGTCCGTGAAGGCGACCAGGTCCTCAAGGGTCAGAAGCTGCTGACACTGGAGGCGATGAAGATGCAGACAGAAATCGTCGCCGAGCACGAAGGCCAGGTTGCCCGACTCCTCGTCGGTCCGGGATCACAGGTCGAAAGGGACGACCTGCTGCTGTCGTTGGGCTGACCGATCCACCTGCCGATTGACTCCAATTGTTGCTGGTGTCTGGATCATTCCAGCAGCGAACTCGAAGAACGGACTGGAACACGGCGTGCCACTGGTCCCTCAAGTAGTTACGATTCTGGAACAACTCAGACCCTGGACTGGGGGCGAGGCTTACGTTTTCGCTTCCCCCTCCAATCGTTCTAGCGGTCCCATCAAGTGGTTAAGTCATGCCGGTGAGAGAGTGCGGAAATGTTGCGGTTTCGATTTCACGATTCACGATCTCCGACGCACTGCGGCGTCAGGTATGGGAGCGCTTGGAGTAGATCGGGTGACCCTAGGGAAGGGACTCAATCACAAGACAGCCGACAGTGGAGTGACGGCGATTTATGACAGGTACGACAGGCAGCGCGAGGTGAGGCAGGCCCTGTTGAAATGGGGTGCGCAAGTGGAACGGATTTTCACTAGCCAGGGAACTGCTAAGGTGGTGAGGATCAGGTAAGATTTCTCCTCAAGCGGCATCCCGAGCTCTAGTAGGAAGCCATGCCGCCACACGAGCCTCTTGGCCTTCCTTGCCTATCGTTTCAGCCTGCCGAGAGCGCCGCAACATAGGGCGGCGAGCTGGAAGTGCGGCGACGGCTGAAAACCGTTGCGTCAGGGAAGAACTCGTCTCCCGGCTTCTCAATCACAAGATCCCCGGCGAAACGAGCGAGGTCTACAACCGTTGGCGTTACTTACCAGAGATGGAAAAGGCGCTTGAGCGTTGGGTCTATGAAGTGGACCGGATTGTGAACAAGAAGACTGCCACGGTGGCAAGAATCGGTCGGTTGGAGGAATAATCTAGATGGGAGATTTGAAGGGCGGCAAAATGCCGCCCCAGATAAACTCTTCCAATGATATCGTTGGCGTGTACTCTTTCTTGAGAATCTCAGCCATGATGATCTCCCGAGGGGAAACCAAGGGCAATCAGCAGGGGGAGCTCCGATGAGCAGACACGTCGTCTCAACCATCCAGGCAATTCCTCCTGGATCCCGGAAGGTCGTCGAGGTTGCGGGACGCTCGATCGGAGTCTTCAATATTGGAGGGGAGTTCTTTGCCCTCCGCAACCGTTGTCCCCATCAGGGAGGCCCGTTGTGTTTCGGTCGACTCTCAGGCTTTCCGACTGCGAGAGTTCCTGGCGAATATCACTACACGCGAAAGGGCGAGATTCTGCGCTGCCCCTGGCATGGATGGGAGTTCGACGTTAAGACGGGCAGGTCGTGGGTCGATCCGAAACGCGTACGCACCCACAGCTACCCCACGAGAGTCGAGGCTGGACCCCCTATCCAGAATACTGCGGCAGATGGCGCCTCGGGTGAGACAATAGAGGGTGTAATTGCCGAATCCTACCGGGTTTCCCTGGAACGGCAGTACGTCGTCGTCGAGGTTCCTTGAAATAGATTTCTGTGTCAGATCATCGAGCGGAACAACTTGGATCGAGTGCAGCGGGAGATGTTCATGTGGTCCGCTCTCTGCCGGGAAACGGACTTCCCATGATCACAACATACGACCATTTCAGGGTCAGTAGGCGTGCGCATACGTTTGCCGGTAGATATCCGGTAGATATGAGGAAAGGAGTCCCCTATGTTTCGGATGGCGATTATCGGTATTGGGAAGATCTCGACCAAGGCAATGATCCCGGCGATTCGGAGAGCGGAGACCGCCGATCTCTATGCGCTGGGAAGCAGCTCGCCAGACAAGGCAGCGCGGCTCCAAACTACTGCCAAGCGGGTCTACCCAAGCTACCAGCAAGTCCTCGATGATCCGGCCGTCGACGGCGTCTATATCGGTCTCCCCAATCATCTCCATAAAGAATGGACAGTGAAGGCTCTGGCTTGCGGCAAGCACGTCCTCTGCGACAAACCCCTGGCCCTGGACCTCGATGAGACGAAAGATGTTAATGCTGCGGCCCGATCGGCGGGACGGGTACTGATGGAGGGCTTCATGTACCGCTTCCATCCCCAACACGCACGGGTCAAAGAACTGATAGCGTCAGGCACGATCGGAAGAGTGCGCTTGTTCGAGGCCCACTTCCACTACTATCTGGAAGATCTAAGCAACATCCGGATGAAGCCTGAAACCGGAGGTGGTGGCCTCTACGACGTCGGCTGCTACGGAATCGATAGCGCTCGCTACCTCCTGTCGGAAGAGCCCGTTTCCTGCAACGGACGCTGGAGCCTCGGTCCAAGTGGCACCGACGAGTTCTGTCACTTCACGCTCAATTTCTCCGACGACCGAGTCGCCACCATCACCTGCGGGACCCACTTACAACGGGAGCAAACCTACTCAATCTATGGGGATCTTGGTGTCATTCGCGTGCCGATGTCGTATGTCCCCAAGCGCAGCCGCAGAAATAGGGTTTTGGTCTCGACAGAGGAGGGAGAAAAGCAGCACATCGTGTCTCCGACCGACCAGTACGCCGTAGAAGTCGATGCCTTCGTGGCCGCCTGCCGGGGCGATCGCGACCCCAGGATTGAAAGCGGTCTCGAGAACATGGCAATCCTGGACGCGGTCCGCCGGGCCTGCCAATCAGGTCAGGTCGAACCGATTTAGCTAGGATCAAATCAGAAGATACAAGACACAAACAAGCTCTAAGGAATAGTAAATGAATAAAGGTAGCATGTGACCGTTAAGGGGAGGTACGTCCCTTCTGAATTTTCTCCTTTTTATAAGGTCCCAAAACTAGGACGAAAAGAAAACCTGGCCTCCTTGGTCCGCAGCTCCTAGCACCCTAGAGATTCGAGGCCCCTCCCCCCCCCTCAGTGGTTGCCCTGGTAATCTCGTAAACCTTTACAATTATGATACTAAAGCTGGGTGACCCAGCCTTGTTCCGCTGTGTTCTGTCACGCTCGCCAGCTGGCTCGGTCTCGGACCTTTGCTATATCTGCTCCTATTCCAGGCGGGTTTCGACACACTTTTGGGATAGCGTCTGGTAGAGCCCAATTGAAGCCATCGGGCACTTGTCCAGATCGTGACGGCCCACTCCACATAGGCTTCATACTTTTGTTGCACCTGCTCTTCTTTGGCAGCGCTTTTGAGCTGATCTGGACCGCCGGAATTACCTTATTCGTCCTGCTGGAGGAGGTGCTGTTCTTCAGATCCTCGGGGGATGGTTAGTTAGTGGCTCAGCTGCCCCGATCCCAGCGGTGTGCCATCTTCTCCAGCTTCTCCAGGGTGCTAGCATACGCGGGATCCCCGGCCAGATTGTCCTGCTCATCGGGATCCCTGCGAAGGTTGTAGAGGGACCTGTCTTGATGCTGGATTCGCTGATCCATGAAGAAAACGAGCTTCCATTCTTGGGTTCGTACCATCACGCGGCGGCCCCCATCCTTGCGAAGCTCATCGTAGGCGTCCTCGCTGTAGTCGTGCTCACTGAAGCAGGCGGGACGCCACTGCTGCATCTCCCCGCGAATCAGAGGCAGAAGACTTCTTCCCCGAATGTTGTCAGGAGGATCAAACCCGGAAAGCTCCAGCAGAGTTGGCAGGAAGTCCACCATTTCAACCGGCTTCTGGACGACCTTCCCGGCCGGCAAGCGGCCCGAGGCACTCATGATGAAAGGGACCAGCACGTTGGAGTCATAAAAATCCCGCTTCTTCCAGACACCGTGCTCTCCCAGCTGGAAGCCTTGATCCGAGTTGATGACGATGATGGTATCGCTCAGTCGGTTGGATTCCTCTAGGACTCTTAGCAGCTTACCCACCTGATCATCTACCAGTCGGATCATCCCGTAGTAGGTTCCACGGGCCAGCTGAATCTGCTCTGTAGTGAGATCAGGCGCTCCGCCGTAGATGTGGATGTTCTCCCGCTCGTAGTGCGGCTTCTTGATCAGTTCCGCGGCTGTGGGAAGGGGGAGGTCTATTCTATTTGGGTCAACGTAGTGGGAGGGCGAGATATGGCAGGCAACGTGAGGGGCGTGGAAGGAGACGCGCAGGAAGAAGGGCTGGTTGGTTGCCGTCAGTTGCCTCAAGCGCTTAACCGCTCGATCCCCCAGCCGGGACGTCCTCAACTCGGAGGCTGGAATGTCCAGTAGTCCGCCGATCATCCACTCATGGGTCTTGGTAAGGACCCGAGAAAGCAGCCGATCTCGCCACTCGAGCCTCAAGTGCTTGGTTGGCTTTCCGTGACTGTCCAGATCCGCGGGGGGATCCCCGTGCTGGAGCCAGTCCTGACTGAAAGCGTGGAGCTTGCCAACATTCTCTGGCTGGATACCTGCCTTCTTCCAGAGTTTCAGCAGCGAAGGATAGTGCGGCAGCACCTTCTTCCGGTAAAGACCCCGTGGCTGCGCAGGCTTTCCCATCGCCATGACACCGGTCTCGTGAGCGTAGAGGCTTGCCTTCATCGAGGTACGGGAGGGGATGCAGACCGGGTTCTGAACAATAGCTGACTCGAAGCGGATGCCAGCAGAAGCGATCCGATCCATATGGGGGGTCAGCGCCCAGGACCTGCCGTACGATCCCAGCGCATCGGCACGGCCATCGTCCAACATGATCCAGAGGACGCTAGGCGGGTCGGCTGGGACTTCCGTTGCGGCAGATACAGGCACGACCAGCATCGCCAGGAAAAGGAAAATCGGGATGTATCGCATTGTTTCGACCTTAGGGTCTGCGCAAAAATAACTTGGCATTTTGGCATCTCATCTTCATAGCATCTTCGGCCGCTTGCGAAATCCTCAATGTAGACCAGGCTACGCCTGAGGTTTCGCTCAATCGTTCGCGGCCAAATCTGGTGCAAATCTGAGCGCCAATTCTACCAAGTTATTCTTGCGCAGACCCTTAGTCCCGTTACCCGGAGCGCTAGCCCCAGTCGAGAAAGAAACTTCGGTTGAGTACGGGGGAGATTTTGCTGCTGACCGGCTCTCTCTTTGGAACCTGGGTTGATATTGCTAGCGGGTCAAGTCGTTCGCGGCTTTGCCGGACTTGGCCTCGCAATACGGGTAGTTCACCCGTCCGTGGGTCTGTTGGCTTCCCAGGTTTCCGTATTGTTCACTGCTCACTGCTCACTGCTCACTGCTCGCTGGCCGGAGTATACCAGCGTAGTCAGCGTGAATAGGATTTCTAGCGTCTGGAACGTCTAATAGAAGATTTTGAGGTTCTAGACTGGTCTTCAGGCTAGAATTGGTCTAGCCAAGCTCTTAGGGGCGTCGTGCTCTGCGTCTTGTGCTAGAAAAGATGGATTAAATCTTGTCAGGAGAGGCGATGGGTGGTTACTACCTGAAGTGGAGCCGAGCCGACAAACCCGAGACCTTTGATTTGCTCCAGGAGGAGACATTCATCGGGCGTAGGTCGGACTCCGGGATTGTGCTGCGGGATCCGTATGTTTCTAGGCGACATGCCAAGCTGGTCCAGAACAAAGGCGGCTTTACCCTTGTCGACCTGGAGAGTACTCATGGCACCTTCGTCAACGGGCTCCAGATCAAGGAACAGAACCTGAAAGAGGGGGATTGTATCCAGCTGGGTAGGGGGGATGTCGAGTTGATTTTTCTTTCCCCCGGCTACGTTGGAGCTCCCAACACGATGATCGTGGACCGAGATCTCCAGAAATCGGTTCTGCAATTGTCCACGGTCCTACCCTCGGCCACAGCCAAGTCCTCGGACTTGGAGAAGATATCGCATGTCCTCGATTTCCAATATGAATGGGAAAAGAGTTTTTCTGCTGAGAAGACCTTGCAGCAACTTCTGGGATCGGCCCTGGACGTGAGCGGCGCCGAGCGGGGCTTTCTTCTGACTCGTACTCCTGAAGGGTTCAGCTATGTTGCGGGAATGAACCATAAGAGCCAGCTTCTTTCCGAGCTGGAGTTCCAGACGAGCCAGAGTGTCGTCGAGCAGGTGGACCGAGAGGGAAAGCCGCTTTTCATGACCGAGGGGATTGACCAGAATCTTGCTAAGCAGGAGAGCATCGTCAACCTTCAGCTTCGTGCTGTGGCTTGTATGCCGCTGAAATGGCTGTCTTCCGAGACAGAGGCTCCGGTAGTAAGGGGCATCCTTTACCTCGACAGTACCAGAACCATGCACACGTTGACGGGACTCGATCAGAAGATTCTAACCAGAATCTCCGTTGAGGTCGGTAACGTCTTCGAAAAACTGGAGCTGATCCAGAGTCTGGAACAGGGACGAGTGGTCGAGAAGGAACTGGCCTTGGCTCAGGCGACTCAGCAGGCGCTTCTCCCGCAGGAGATACCCGACTCGGAGCATTTCTCAGTCCACGCCTACAGCAGTCCCACCCGCTACGTCGGCGGAGACTACTACGATTTTCTAGGCGGGGGCGGGGGAGGTCTAACAGGTGTACTGGCGGATGTTTCCGGGAAGGGTGTGTCGGCGGCTCTCTTGAGTTCCTTCCTGCAGGGAGTGCTGGAGGTGGAGTATCAGTCTGGGGCCCCCCTGGATGAAGTCCTCAATCGCACCAATCGGCATCTTCATCAGAAAACGCAGAGCAATCGATTCGTAACACTCTTTCTCTTCAGTCTCAGCGGTAGCGGAGAGGGCGCCTATATCAGTGCCGGTCACAACCCCGCTTATTTGTTACGGTCTTCGAGCGGTGAGGTCGAGGAACTGCCCTCGAAGAATCCGATTCTGGGGGCCTTTGATTTTGTTACCTATGAGACCACCCCTTTTCAGCTGCAACTCGGCGATCTACTAGTTGTCTACTCCGACGGTGTGACCGAAGCGATGGATCCGGATGGCAATATGTTCGAAGAAGAGAGGTTGATCCAGCTTGTGCAGGAGTTCGGGCCCTCCGGTGGGGAGGTTCTCGAAGAGAAGATCCTGGAGTCACTCGACCAGTTCACGCGAGGCATGTCCCAGTCCGATGACATTACGTTTCTCCTGATCGAGAGGATCGCCTAAGGGTCTGCGCAAGAATAACTTGGTAGAATTTGCGCTCAGATTTGCACCAGATTTGGCGGCGAACGATTGAGCGAAACCGCAGACGTAGCCGGGTCTACGTTGAGGATTTCGCGATTGAGGAGCGGCCGAATCTGGTGTGAAGATGAGATGCCAAGATGTCAAGATGCCAAGTTGTTTTTGCGCAGACCCTAAGAGAGGAGGGGCTTCAAATTGCTGGCAGTTCTGGCCGTTGGTGGCACTGTTTCGCGCTGGCTTCATTATCCAGAGATGCCTTCCTCAGCAACCAGCAACCTGCGACCTGCGACCTCCAACCTGCAACCTGCGACCGATAGGTCTTGCGTCCGCCGTGCCCGGAATCTACGATTGTGAAGTAGAAAATGGCGAGCAATAGCGGATCAGGCGAGACCAGCCTCTCTAACAAGCAGTTGGGCGATTACGAAATCCTCGATCTTCTCGGGAGTGGAGGGATGGGTGAAGTGTATCGTGCCCGAGACAACCGCTTGGATCGCCAGGTGGCCATCAAGGTGCTGCCCAACGAGTTCACGGAGGATCCGGAACGGTTGGCTCGCTTTGAGCGCGAGGCCAAGCTGCTGGCATCACTCAATCACAGCAACATTGGCACGATCTACGGTTACGAGGAGGCCGAAGGTCAGAAGTTCTTCGTCTTGGAGCTGGTTGAGGGTGAGACGCTCGCACAGCGGTTGGATAAAGGGCCTTTTCCTCTACGAGATGCCCTCAGAGTCGCGATTCAGATCGCCGAGGGCGTAGAGGCCGCGCATGAGCGAGGAGTCATTCATCGCGACCTGAAACCTGCAAATGTCAAGTTGACTCCGGATGGTAGGGTCAAGGTTCTGGACTTCGGCCTGGCCAAGGCGCTGGAGCGGGAGGAGGAGTCCCCTCGGATCGATCTAACCCGATCTCCAACACTGACCCACGACTCGACTCGTGCCGGCGTCATTCTGGGCACGGCTCCCTATATGAGTCCAGAGCAGGCTGAAGGAAAGTCGCTCGACCCGCGATCCGACATCTTTTCTTTTGGGTCCCTGCTCTACGAGATGATTACGGCTCAACAGGCGTTCTCAGGTGACACCCAGACGCGAGTGCTGGCTGCCATCCTGGAGAAGGATCCGAAGCCGATTGGCGAGATTGTCCAAGGGACACCACCCGAGGTGGATCGGATCATCGCCCGATGTCTTCGCAAGGATCCTGGACGTCGATTCCAGCACATGCAGGATTTGAGGCTGACGCTCGAGGATTGCCTACACGATCAGGAAGTTCCTTCTGCTCGGAAGCGTCGAGATGGGTCAGTCCTATTGTGGAAGCGGATGGCGGTTGCCGTGGGTGTCCTACTGGTGCTGGCTCTGGGATTGTCGACCTACCGCTGGGCCCGGCACCGACTTCACCACCGGCAGCCGGTTCTCAGCCGTGTCACCTCGGTTTCGGGACTCACCATTGATCCGGCATTTTCCGGTGACGGTAGCCTATTGGGATACGCCTCCGATCGCAGTGGGGACGGCAACCTGGATATCTGGATCCAACAAATCGGTGGAGGCGTCTCCCGTAGAACTGCTCACTTAGCCGATGACCGTCAACCTTCGTTCCATCCGGATGGCACCAAAGTAGTCTTTCGTTCCGAGAGGGCTAGCGGAGGTATCTACTGGACAACGACGCTGGGCGACGAAGCCAGCCCCAGATTGATGGTGGAAGAGGGCCGTCGGCCTCGAGTTTCCCCTGACGGCAGCCAGATTGCCTACTGGATTGGCCAGATCGGATCGGGATACAAACGGGGAAGTCTCTACACTATTGCATGGGAAGGGGAGAGTCTTCCCCTCCGGTTGACCCCAGACTTTGCCGTGGCTAGTCACCCGGTCTGGTCGCCCGATGGAGAGTACATTCTTTTTCTGGGTTGGCCTGAAGCCAACACGATGGAAGACGAGGATTTTGATTGGTGGATGGTGAGCCTCGAAGACGGCAAGACTCAAGCTCTGGGAATGGGCAGGAGACTGACTAGGCGTGGGCTGAGTCAACCCGTCATTCCCAGTGTGTGGGTTGAAGATAGCAATGAATTGATTTTTTCGGCAACAATGGGAGATAGCACCAACCTTTGGCAGGTTCCGGTATCGACTCTCACGATGTCGATTTCTGGCCCGTTGGAACAGCTAACTGCTGGGGTAGGTCCCGAGCTGCAGCCCCACGCGGTTGCTCCCAATAAGATCGTATTCTCAACCCAAATGGAGAACCTCGACCTCTGGAGCCTCGACATCGATGCGGATGCCGGCCGAGTGCCCGAGCGGGCTGAGTTGAAGCGTTTGACGAATCACGCCGGCGAGGACTCCCAGCCATCCTTATCAACGGACGGAAATAAGGTTGCCTTCGTCTCGACCCGATCCGGCAATCCTGATATCTGGTTGATGGATCTGCAGGCCCAGACCGAGATCAACCTGACTGCCACTCCGGGGGACGAACGGTGGCCAAAAATAGGGCTAACCGATTCCCGGGTGGCATACGGTACCCGAACCCGAAGTGCCGAGCGTTGGACCATCTATACGGTTGAAACGGAAGGAGATCTGACCCGAAGGAAGAGTTGTGGCGACTGTGGCCGGCCACTCGATTGGTGTTCGACTGGAGACTATATTCTCTACGTCAAAGGCCAATCCAATCGAAGCGTGTGGATGTTGGAGGAGGCGACCTCTCGGAAGGTGAAGTTATTGGAGCACTCGGAATTCGACGTAGTCCAGGCTCGCCCTGATCCCAGCGACCGCTGGATCGCCTTTACGGTTGAGGAGGAGCCGCTCAAGGCCCGAGTCTACATTGCTCCTTTTCGGATGGAGGATCTGGCGGATGAAGCCGGGATTGAAACGACCCAGTGGATGCCTGTGACTGATGGTCAGCGCTGGGACGGGATGGCCCGATGGTCACCGAACGGAAACTTCCTGTATTTCGTATCTGACCGCGGGGGTTCTCGGGGTATTTGGGCCCAGAGGCTCGAACCCAGCAGTAAGAAACCCATAGGTACCCCACGCTTGATCCGACACTTTGAAGAAACTCGTTTGTCGCTCTCAGGAGTCTCACCTGGCTCCCTCAGGATCAACGTGGCCAAGGACAAGATCGTCTTTACGCTGAGAGAGATGACGGGCGATATCTGGCTGGTGGACTTGAGCAGCCGGGATTGAAATAGTGCTCTGTATCCGTTAGTACCCCATAGTCTAGGGTTCCTTGGTCGATGAAAAGTTCACAGACTGGTCAAGTTGTGGAATACAAGAGAAAGTCCTGGGCCTTTGAGAGAACACTGGTAGAGGTCGTGCTGACGCCTATCGCTGCGAGTATCGAGATAAGTCAACCCCGTTGGGTTTGACCTCGCTGATGTCGGCGGTATGAGGCCGCTCGCTACGTCTAGGTTATTACTTCAAAGGAGACGATCCATGAATTCGTTCTCGAAAGTGCAGGTACCAGGGCCGGAAGAGGCTCTTCCAGGGCGTCAGGAGCAGATGCCTGTGGCGGAGTCTCACTTTATTCTGAAAAGTCCTCTGAGTCCTTCTTTCCCAGAGGAAATGGAGCTAGCTCTTTTCGGTATGGGCTGTTTCTGGGGCGCCGAGAGAAAGTTCTGGGAGGCGGAGGGCGTTTTTTCTACAGCGGTCGGTTATGCCGCGGGGCTCACTCCGAATCCCACCTATCAGGAAGTCTGCAGCGGCAGAACCGGACACAACGAGGTGGTGCAGGTTGTGTTCGACCCAGGTTCTACCAACTACGAGGCCATGCTCAAGGTTTTCTGGGAAAGTCACGATCCCACCCAGGGGATGAGGCAGGGCAACGATATGGGGACCCAGTACCGGTCGGGAATCTACACGTTCTCAGGCGATCAGTCGAGCTTGGCTGAGACTTCTCGAAGTGCCTTCCAGGAGATGCTGACCCAGGCCGGATTCGCCGCCATCACGACGGAGATCCTGGCCGCACCCGAATTCTACTACGCCGAGGATTACCACCAGCAATACCTGGCCAAGAACCTCTATGGATACTGTGGTCTGGGTGGCACCGGGCTAACCTGTCCAGTTGGATTGAGCGCGGTTGAGGGCCGCTAACTGACCGATATCGGGATGAGTTGGCTCGGGGGAGGCCGAAATCCAAACCAAACAGATTTCTGAAGACCTGGTTTCCGAGCCCTCAGTGGATGCAGGCGGCTCCGGTTATGACTGTCTGGCTCCAGACGGTTCCGAGATTCGCCTGCTGCTGGCTCGAAAAGGAGGGAGTCTGGTCCACTGCAGTCTTGGAGCGGGCCAAGTATCGGGGCCGGTTCGCCATCAAACGGTGGAGGAGCTCTGGTATTTCATCGAAGGGCAGGGAGAAGTCTGGCGCAGGCCTCCGGGAGCGGCAACCGGTGAGGTGACCTTGGTGCGACCTGGAACCGCCCTCGACCTACCGGTAGCAACCCACTTCCAGTTCAGAAACACGAGTACCCGGCCTCTGCGGTTCATCATCGTCACGATGCCCCCCTGGCCAGGTGACGAAGAAGCAGTACCGGTTGACGGTGTCTGGTAGTAGCGGTGGCCTCCAGGCCCCCGTTCCTCGAGCCAGAGGCTCGAAAGAAAGAAGACTTCGGCCTGGAGACCGAATCCACGTCCTGATCCCGCAAGCAAAGCGAAGTCTCAGCTCAGCCCCACCCCCAGCAGCGCTGGCCCAATTCGAGAAAGAAACTTCGTCTGAATTCATCATCTACGCTGAAGGCTTTATTGCGTGTAGCCCAGGGTTGCAATGCGAAGCGAGCTGCCCTGGGTTTAAGTTGTCCCCTGCCTTTTCTACGCTGAAAGCGTTGTTGCCAATACGCCGCGGTCCGCAATAACCCCGTTGGGGTATGGGCCTTTAGCGAATCTCACCCAGGGTAGCTCGCTTCGCATTGCAACCCTGGGCTACACGCAATAACACCTTCGGCGTAGATCCTCTGGAAGCAAACTCGTGGTTCCCTCCCAAGTGTGCTGAGGTCGCAGAAGCTAATTCTGACTCATCACCCAGCTGGGTTTCTTCAGAGCTTCGGCGTAGAGCTGCTTCCACTGACCCGAACCATCGTCGGGCACCACTTCCATCTTCACACCCGGAGCGAATACGGGTCGGCGTCCGTTCATGAAGTCATCCCAATACTGTAGGCCGTGGGCGTAATAGTCTGCTTCTCCGGCAGGCCAGGAGACACGGATCAACAGGTTTGGATGAGGATAGGGCTTAGCGATAGGGTCGATCCGGAATCGTTCGACGGCATCCCAATCCACCTCAACTCCGAGCCCCGGACCCTGGGGGATAGGAGCGAGGCTTCCCTCGACCTGGATCGGTTGTTTCAGTAGGCTGTTCTGGTAGAGGTTGTGGCAGTTGACCGCAGGCCAGCGCGCGTGGCTGCACACAGCCGCGAAGTGAAGGGCCCAACTGGCTGTTATTCCCGTCCCTACCAACTGCAGCCAGAAGACTTTGTTGGCCTCGGCGATGATGTGGGCTTCGTGCAGGATCTGGCTGGCACCGCCGTGTACTACGAATCCATCGCAGACATTCTCCTTTAGCGCCGTCATCAAGGGGGGATTTCCCACGTGCATCGCCAGGGGAATCGAGGTATGACGCCGAAGATACTGGTTGCCCGCTACGTCGCTCTGGGGGATCGGAGATTCGTAGATCTTGACGTGAGGGTAGCGCTCCAGCTCGCACAGGAGTCGGACGGCGTGAGCCGAATCGTTGCACATCGTGTTGAAGTCCAGATCGATTTCGAAGTGGTCTGGCACCTCGGAGGTGACCGTCCGCAGCTGCTCCCTCAGATCGAACCAGGGCCGGGCTTTGACCTTGTAGCTGGTGTAGCCGCCGGCAATGGCCTCCCTGCATTCTGAGAGCCAATCTTCCACCGGCATCTCAAGCGACCACCAGGAAATGTGAGCCTGATCTCTGACCCGGTTGCCGAGCAGTTGATAGACGGGAGTCCCCAGCGCCTTGGCGACCGCATCGAAGAGAGCCATCTGGAGGCCTGACCCGAGGGAGTCGTCCCACATCAGCTCGGTGGCAGTTCCTCCGATAGCGCGGCTCACGGATTCGTCGGTAACCGCACCCCAGGTGTAGAAGCACATGGTCTCACCCAGGCCCTGGACTCCGCAGTCAAGTTCCACCTGGCAGAACTCGAAGATGGTCCAATGGGGAAGCTCACGAATCATATTCCGACGAGGCACTTCTCGGAAGGGGACATCCAGCCAGGTTCGCTTGATGCTCTTTACGGTCAGGTTCATGGCGAACTCCTCGGTTGCGAGCTTTCGGTTGCGAGTTATGGGTTACAGGTTACAGGTTACAGGTTGCAGGTTGCAGGTTGAAGCCCTTCACCCAGGGTTCTGCTCCCCGCACTTGTGACGACCTGGCTGAAGCGCTACTATACGTTACGGATCCTCAACAGTTTGGAGGTGTGTTATGGGTGCTGAGAGTCGTCGAAACTTCTTGAGAAAAAGTGGATTGGGACTGGCTGCTACTGCCAGTCTGGGTGGTCGTCGGAGCGTTCGGGGAGCCAATGATCGGATGGTTCTGGGAATCATCGGATGCGGCGGTCGCGGACGTCGTCTAGGGGAGGAACTCAGCTCCTTTGGCGATGCGCGGGTCGCCTACGTCTGCGACCCGGATCAGGAGCGGGTTGATCAGGCGCTGAAGGTCACGGGAGCGGACCACGGTGTGAATGATCTGCGTCGGATTCTGGAGGATGTCTCGGTGGACGCCGTCGTTATCACGGCTTGCGATCACTGGCATGCGCCAGCCGCGATTCTGGCGTGCGAAGCGGGTAAGCACGTCTACGTTGAGAAGCCTTGCGGACATAATCTACGCGAGGGTCGCCTGCTGGTTGAGGCTGCTCGGCGGCATCGGCGCGTGATGCAGCATGGCACCCAGAGCCGCTCCAGTGAGAAGATCAAAAAGGGGATCCAGATGCTGCACGAGGGCCTGATCGGGAAGGTCCTCATCGCCAAGAGTGTCAACAGTCAGAGGCGCGTTAATATCGGCAGTCTGCAGCCGTCGAAGCCGCCGTCTCATCTGGACTACGATCTTTGGGTGGGCCCGGCCGAGTGGGCAGATTATCAATCCAACTTTGTCCACTATCACTGGCATTGGTTCCAGAAGTTCGGAACCGGCGACATTGGGAATGACGGTGTCCATGGAATAGACCTGGCCCGTTGGGGACTGGGTGTGGAGACCCATCCCAGCTTCGTTTCTGGCTATGGTTCCAAGATGTTCTTCGACGACGACCAGGAGTTTCCGGACACCTATAGCATTACCTACGAGTACCCAGGAGACAATCAGGTCGGCAGCAAGCGGGTGCTCATCTATGAGCAGCGTGATTGGTCGCCCTATCGGCAGGACGCAGATAAAAATAGCCTCTTCTTCTACGGTACCGAGGGGATGATGACCATGGGAAGTCGCGGTATCCGAATCTTCGGCAAGGACAACAAGCCGATCCGGCAGGAGGAATACGGCGCCACCAATGCGGACCACCTCAGGGATTTTCTGGATGCAATCCGGTCGGGTGGCCGCCGGACGAATGCCGATATCGAAATAGGGCACCTTTCGGCCGCTCTTCCCCATCTGGGCAACATCGTGGCTCGAACCGGCCGCTCGATCAGATTCGATCCGGAGGCGGAGCAGATTATCGGGGACGACGAAGCCAATCGGCTTCTGGGGCGTCGCTACCGAGAAAAGCACTGGGCGATTCCGTCTGCCGTATAGTCAAGATCGGCAGGGCCGCCTGATCCAGAATTCGAACTTTCCAATCTTGGCATCGCCAGGAGTGAGGATACAGTAGTGCAGGGATTCACTCCGCTGGATCATGTAGTGCTTGCCGTCTACCTGATTCTAGTGGTCGCGATGGGTGCGGCCTTCGTCAGGGGACAGCGCAGTACCGAGGACTATTTCTTGGCGGGCCGTTCGATGCCGTGGCTGCCCGTCGGTATCTCAATCTTCGCCTCTCTTTTCAGTGCGATCAGCCTCCTGGGCAGTCCGGGTTGGGTCTATGATCACGATGTGACGCTGGGCCTGACTCTGGTGACCATACCGATGGTCACGCCGATTGTGGTCTGGGTCATTCTCCCCTTCTTTCATCGCCTGAAGGTCTTTACTGCCTACGAGTATCTGGAGCGCCGCTTCAGTCCGCCAGTTCGCCTTGCCTCAGGAATTCTTTTTCTTTTCCAGCGCGGAAGCTACCTGGCAGTGGTCATCTATGCACCGTCGCTGGTTCTCTCGACGGCAACGGGAATCGAACTCAAATGGACCATCCTCCTGATCGGAGGACTCGCCACCTTCTACACGCTCCTCGGAGGCATGAAGGCGGTCATTTGGACGGATGTCGTGCAGGCCGGCGTGCTCCTCGGAGGCCTGATCCTGGTCGTCGGTGTCCTGGTTTCGCGGATTGATGGAGGAGTCGCTGAAATCATTGCCGTGGGAATTCAGAATGGCCCCTTTCATGTCCAACTTTCCTGGGGGGATTGGGCAACTGTGTCTCTGGGAGCGGTCTTGATAAACGGGATCTTTGTGAACCTGTCGCAGTACGGTCCCGACCAGATCACACTGCAGCGTTACCTGACGACTCCGGATATTCGCTCGGGTCGGAACGCAATGCTTCTAAACGTCCTGTTGACCATTCCTGTGGGATTGCTACTGATCTTTATCGGGGGCGCTCTCTATGTTTTCTATCTGAAGAACCCGGCTCGGCTCGGAGACGTCAGCACGGGCGACGCCGTGCTCCCGCACTTCGTTATCCACGAACTGCCAGCTGGCGTCTCCGGGGTCTTCATAGCAGCCATGTTTGCCGCGGCAATGTCTACGATCGACTCCGTCATCAATTCACTGTCTACTTCCAGCATAAAGGACTTTTACGAGCGCTACTTTGGCGGGAACAAAAGTGAGAGAAGCCTGCTCAACGCTTCTCGCTTCTTTACCCTTCTCTGGGGTGGCTGTGCCACTATGCTCGCCCTCTACATCCAATATTTCGAGAACATCTTGTCCGCTTCCAAGACCTTGGCAGGGCTCTTCAGTGGAAGCCTACTAGGAGTCTTTCTGCTGGGACTGCTGACCGTGAGGGCTACCGCAATAGGATCCCTGGTCGGGGCCCTGGTCGGCTTCGCCTTAGTAGCATCGATAGTAACCTGGACGTCGGTGAGCTTCCTGTGGTACGCCCCAATCGGATGTGTGGTTACTTTCCTGCTGGGCTATGGATTGAGCTGTTTTTCGACTCCAGCAAGTTTGGACCGTTTGAGGGGCTTGGTCGTCTGGAGTCCTTCCGCACCGGACAGCCCTCTGAAGTGAAACGCCAATCGGGTCCTTGAGTGGGTAGCCCGCCGAACCGTCTTCTCCGGCCTTCGACATGCGCCTGTTCGATATTCTGCGATTTGTGATTCAGCTTTTCTTGTTCCGGAGAAGGCAACCGATCGATGACGAACCGCAGAATATCAAACAGGAGAATGTCGAAGGCCGGAGGGATACTTTGGAGTTTTTCCTCTCAAATTTTACGAATCTGATCCCCCAGAGCGAGTGTCCCTTCCGTGACGATCTGGGCATAGACGCCGCGGAAGCGAAGCTCTCGACCCCGGGCGGAGTCCACCAGATCGAAGGCCGCTTTTCCGAACCGACTCGTGTATTTACTGCAGCCGCGATGGGGAACCTCGGAAATCTCCAGAACCGTCGTGCCAATCGCCAGTCTCTGACCCGGCTGGAGGTTTTCCATGCTCAGGTCCATATCGACGTAGAGTTGGTCCCCGGATAGACTCCAGTTCGCTCTGTCCTTGGCCAGGACTTCGATCAGACGAGCGTTTGTCAGGGTTACCTGGACATCGGGGTTGAGACGCCCATCCTTCAGTTTTCGCTGAGCCGTTGAGGCCCACCTGTCTCCTTCGACGCCCCCTTCGGGACTGAGCCTGGCCTGCTTCAGTTCCTTTCGCTCGTCGGTGTCGGGTCTGACGACGATTCCCCGGACGACTCCGCCGTCCTTCGGAGATTCCAGTAGCCAATCCATTTTGTCACTCAGCTCATCTACGGTCGCATGTTCGATGGACTCCATCATTGTTTATTCTCCTTCAGCTGTGAGAGGGATCCGATTTGGCCTCGTAGGGCTTCAAACTCACCTTGGGTTGGACCTTGGGGTTCACCGGGAAGGCAGGCCAGTGCCCCCGGACTACCGAGGAGACGGCATCTACGACACTGCGGCGCACATGAGTCCAGGATTCTGCCGAAGAGGCCGCCTGGTGAGGGGTGAGAATCAAGTTCTCTATGCCCCGGAGAGGACTGTTCTTCGGTGGCGGCTCTGGCTCGGTCACATCCAAGGCAGCTCCAGCAATCCATCCCTCCTTGAGGGCACATATCAGCGCATCTGGGTCGATGACGCCTCCTCGGCTGGTATTGACGATTAACGCCGTGGGCTTCATCTGGCGCAGCTCGGTTTCTCCGATCAAGTGGCGAGTCTCGGCGTTGAGCGGAGCGTGGACCGATATAAGATCTGATTCTTTCAAGAGATGCTCGAGCGAGACCAGTTCGACGCCATATTCGGCCGTCACCTCGGGCGAAACGTAGGGGTCGGACGCAAGGATCGTCATTCCGAACCCGCTCATCTTCCGCGCCAGACAGCGCGCGATGTTCCCGAAGGCTACCAGACCCAGCGTCAGTTGGCTGAGCCGGCGCAACCCCCAGTTCTTTGAGTCCGGAGGGCTCCAGCCCCCGCCCTGGACATGCCGATCCAGCCTGACGACCCGACGGGCAGACGCCAGCAGGAGCGCCGCGGCGTGGTCTGAGACTTCTTCCACGCAATAGTCGGCCGTGTTGAAAACGATGATGCCGCGATCGGTAGCAGCCTCTAGATCGATGCTGTCCACGCCGATTCCGTAGCGCCCGATTGCCCAACAATCATCCAACGTCTCGATGACGCGGCGCGACATGGGGGTATTGAGCTTTTCAGTCAAGATCACTCTGGCTCCGGGAGCTAGTCGAATGATCTCATCCTCCGTCTCGGCCTCTTGCAGGATCAGTTCGATTCCCAGCGTCTCAAAGCAGCTCTTTTCGTATGCGTAGCCATCGAAGGGTGTGAAGTAGCAGTCGACGTTCAGTACTCTGGGTGCTTGTGTAAGGTCTGTTTCGTTCATGACCCTCACTGTAATTCATCAAAGCCGGATACTTCAATGCGTTCTGAAGACTGGAGGCTGCCAGTCTTGACGTGCGGTAGAAGCCACCGATAGAGTATGACCTCGCGAAGAAGTGAGGAGTCAGACTCTGTGGATCGGCCTGATTGCAGCAGGGCTGAACTTGGGTTCTCAGTTATTGTCATTTGAGGGAGGAAATTGTGGATCAAAGACCACTAGGGCGAACCGGAAGCAGCATTAGTGCCATAGGTTTAGGTACAGTAACCTTTGGACGTGAGATCGAGGAAGAGGCGTCTTGGCCAATACTGGATTATGCCGTCGAAAAGGGAATCACGTTCCTTGACACAGCCGAGGCCTACGGTGGGGGGAATTCCAAAGTGGGCCGGATTGCATCCTATGGAATCGACGATCAGCGCGAAGTGACCCAGGAGATGCATTCGTCGGAGAAAATCCTTGGGCGCTGGATGAAGGCCCGAGGATGTCGCAGCGAGATTACGCTGTGTACCAAGGTGAACTCCGGATCCGATGCCGAGAACATTCCCAAAGCGCTTGCGGCCAGTCTGGAGCGCTTGCAGACGGACTCGACCGATGTCTACAAGCTCCACTCCCCGGACCCCAACATTCCCATCGAAGAGACTCTGGCGGCTCTCAACAAGGAAGTGCTTGCAGGGCGAATCGGTGTGATCGGCTGCAGCAACTTCTCCGGCGCTCAGCTGCGCGAGGCCCTCGAGGTAAGCCGTTCGCGCGGCTACGCTCGTTTCGAGATCACCCAGCCTCCCTACAATCTCGCCCAGAAGGAGGTCGAAGAGGATCTATTTCCCCTTTGCCGGGAGGAGGAAATCGCGATGACGCCCTACAGCCCCTTGGGTGCCGGATTCCTGGCCGGAAAGTACAGCTCGGCCGATGCTGAGCTTCCAGAGGGTAGCCGGTTTCATATCGTCCCGGACCATGGAGATATCTACTTCAAGGACGAAAATTTCCGAATGCTGGAGCGGCTGCGGCAGAAGGCCGATGAGATGGGGCTGCCCATGGTGAGGCTGGCGATGGCCTTTGTGATGTCCAGTCCCGACGTGACCTGCACGCTGGTGGGCGCACGAAAATTCGACCACATCGACAACGCCCTGGCTGCATGCGAGATGGAACTGGATCCGGAGCTGCGGGCCGAGATGGCAGCCTGGACCCAGTGACTGAACGTCGGAACGTCAGTACGTTGGAACGTCTGAACGTCGCACCTCTTCTGTTCTCCGAAGGTCGCCAACGGGTGAACTACCAGCGTTACGAAGCCAAGTCCGACAGAGCCGCGAACGACTCGACCCGTTAGCAATCGAGTCGTTAGCAAAATGAGTCCAGGTTCCGAGGAGAGAGCCGGACAACTCTTCCCCACTCAGTGACGCACAATCTCCCCTATCCCCGAGACTGAGAACAAACGAATGACAAGACTGACAGGTAAGCACGCCCTCATGCAAATGCTGCAAGCCGAGGGCGTCCAGTATATTTTCGGGAATCCGGGCACCAGTGAGAGTCCCATCATGAGTGCCCTGGAATCCTATCCCGACCTCAAGTACGTCCTGGTCTTGCAAGAGGGTGTCGCCATGGGAATGGCCGATGCCTATGGACGGGCCACAGGACAACCGGCGTTCGTCAACCTCCACATCGAAACCGGACTCGCCAACGGGATCAGCCTGCTTCACAACGCTGCAGAGGGTGGTGCACCCTTGGTCTTGACTGCCGGAAATAAGGATAGCCGGGAGCTAGCCCATGGTCGGACGGACCTGGCCAGGATGGTTCAGCAATTTACCAAGTGGAGCGGGGAAGTGACCCGTCCCGAGCAGATTCCCTACGCGATCAGGAGAGCCTTCAACGAAGCTAAGACGCCACCGACGGGTCCCACCTTCGTCGCTTTCTCGGCGGATGGGCTGGATGACGAAGCCGATGTCGACATTTGGCCGTCCTCCCCGCGCGCTCTTCGTGCAGCTCCTGACCTCAAGGCCGTTCAGGATGCTGCCCGGCTGCTCTCGAGTGCCGATGCCCCAATCATCCTCGTAGGTGACCGAGTGGCGGCCTCAGGCGGAAGTGAAGAAGCCGTTCGCATGGCCGAGTTGATCGGCGCCCGAGTCTACACTCCCTACTACTCGGAAATGGGTTTCCCGACCAGTCATTCTCAGTACCTGGGAAACCTGCGTCTGGGTCTGGCCAGCGGTAAGGAGGAGCTTTCAAAGGGTGACGTGGTCTTGGCAGTAGGTCGGATCAGCAGCGGCTACTACATGCTTTCCGAACCCGAATTGGTCTACTTTGGAGCCTGTTCGAGCTTGATCCATCTGGACTCGGCCGCTCGGGAGTTGGGCAAGAGTCAGGCTACGGAAGTGGCCATCCTGGCAGATCCCAAGCTCGCCCTGGCGCAGCTGGTTGAGGCCGTAGAGGCAGAAATGAGCAGCTCGGATCGTCAGCAGGCCCGCGGGAGGTCCCGATCGATTGGAACCGAAAAGGCGTCTCTGAGAGCCCGCCAAGAGCAGCGAATGAGGGAGCGGTGGGAGCAGGCTCCGATGACTCCGGAGCGGATGATGCACGAGGTGGCAAGTGTCCTGCCTGCCGATACGGTAGTTGCCGATGACGCCATTACCTCCAGCGCCGCCCTTCAGCAGGCCCTGGCGTTCGACAAGCCGGGCAGCATCTATGGTGGCCGCGGGGGCGCTATTGGCTGGGGAATGGGTGGAGGTCTGGGTCTGAAGCTCGCCTTCCCGGACCGTCCAGTAGTCGCATTCGTCGGAGATGGCAGCGCCATGATGACCGTCCAAGGGCTGTGGACGGCGGCTAACGAGAATCTCCCGATTGTCTACGTCGTCTGCAACAACGGAGCCTACCGGATTCTCAAACTCAACATGGACGCCTACCGGAAAGTAGTCCATGAGGAGTCCACGCCCAGCAGCTACCTTGGGATGGACTTCAATCTTCCCTTAGATCTGGCTGCGATGGCCCGGGCGCAAGGCGTCTTCGGGCAAAGAATCGAAGACCCAAATGAGATCGGCCCCGCCGTCAGAGCGGCCCTGGAATCAGGCAAACCCGCCCTTCTGGATGTCGTAATCGACGGCTCGCTTTGAGCTGAGACTTCTATGAACTATGAAGCAAGTATGCCGTAAATAGGTCTCTTGGGTTCGATCCCCTACCCTGAAGTTTATGCCATATGGCGTGTCAAGCCCCTAAGTTACATTTCATCAATGATTTCCAGATATTTTCGAATCACGTCTTTACGGAGGCCAGTGGCGCGTGCGATGAATTCGAGATCGGAGTTCTGTTCAAAACGGTACGCACTCGATGGTAATCC
>Ga0310345_10000650_pt1 | contig 47063 bp, 50 predicted proteins | sample HC15DNA20500_MG_FD_204667 | JGI IMG/M metagenome (GOLD analysis project Ga0310345, IMG submission 204667) | Marine microbial communities from station ALOHA, North Pacific Subtropical Gyre - HC15-DNA-20-500_MG | ecosystem: Environmental > Aquatic > Marine > Oceanic | place: Pacific Ocean: North... | reverse complement strand
TGGGCAGGGGGGACCGACGGGCGTCCCAGTGGCTCCAAGCTTCCGGGCGCGACGCGAACGTGCAGGAGAGTCGGCGCCGGCCGGCGTAAAGCAGCCTCCAACTCAAGAGAAAGCGCCTCTCCAGTACAGATCGATCGACTGTGCCTGTATCCCACAGCCGCTGCGATAGTGGGAAAGCTCACCGTATCGGAGAGAGTCTGCTGTCCGCCCGTGGAATCGTGAGCATTATTGTCCAGCACCAGGTGAACCATGTTTTCGGGCCGGTAGTGGCCGACGGAAGCCATCGCTTCCAGCCGCATCAACGCTGCGCCATCACCATCGATCACGACTACCTTCTTATCCTTCGGTAGATGGCGGGCGAGGCCCAATCCCAGAGAGCTTGCGCATCCCATAGAGCCCACCACGTAGAGGTGATTCGCTGAGTCACGATAGGTGAAAAGCTCTCGGCCGGTCTTCCCCGTGGTGGCAATAATCACATGTGTCACCCCGACCACATCGGCCACGATGCGCACGCAGTCGAATCGTTTTAACTCGGGCTTGCCCGTCTCCTCAGGGCCGCATCCCGTCGAATCCGGCGCGTTCCTGGACACGATGGGAGTCTTGAGGTCGTACGGCTCGACGGTCCTCTTCCGCATGACCAGCCCGAAAGGGAGGGAATAATCACGCTGCCAATCACGGGCTCGCAGCAGCTGATCGTGCACACCCTGCTTGCCTTCGTCGATGATCTCGGACTCCACCTGCATCAGTTTGAGAATCTCCCCCGTCGTGCGACCCATGATCTCGTGTTGTGGTTCGTCCCCGATCCCAGGCTCCCCGCGCCAGGTGACCACGAGGAGGATCGGCAGCTGGAAGGGTACGGCCAGTGAAGCGAGTGGATTCACAGCATTCCCGAGACCGGAATTCTGGAACATCACCACAGGACTGCGCCCGGCCATGAAAGCACCACATCCGTAGGCAACGGCCTCTCCCTCATTGTTGAGAGGTACGTATTCGATCGATTCGGCGTCGATCACCTGGTTGATGAGAGGCGTCAGAAAGGAGCACGGCACCCCCGTGTACAGGTCGTACCCCACGTCCGAGGCACAGTCTAGGAAGTGCGCAGCAGAGAAGCCGTTCAGAAGGACGTCGACTCCGAGTAGATCTCCAGATCGTCGATGTCTAACCAATGACCGGAGACATAAGCGACACGCACACCAACGCCCGAATCCACAAGGTGATTGAAGAGATCGCACATCCTAGAGTCACAGAAACCGTCCCGCGACTTGAGGGCCTCAATGGCCTTCTTAACCTGAGCCGCCCCTGCAGCGTTGACCTTCAGCATGCCGATCCACTCACCGTCTGCCTCGCCAGGTTCGAGTCCCGGGTCCGCACGTAGAAGGTAGGCGGGCTCCTCCGTATAGGATTCCTTGTAGGCACGACTCACCTGCACGAAATCAGTATAGCGTGTTGGATGGTGCTCACGGTCGACGTTGGCATCGACCACGACGACGATATCACCTTCCTCCTCCTGCAGGTTCAGCAGTATGTAGTGTTTGAAGAGGATGTCGCCGAAAGTGATGTAGGTCTCGCGATCCAGTAAATGCATCGCGCACGCTAGAGAGTAGAGCTCCTTGGTCTCCTCGAAGCGGTCGTTCGTGACCTTCTCCAAAGAGGGCACGTCGATGGCCTCCGCCCGGTAGCCGACAACCGCGATCACATTCTGAATCCCCAGGCGATTGAATTGAGACACCATTTTCTGGATTATGGGCTCTCCCCCGACCGGCAGCATCGTCTTTGGTCGCTCGAGGGTCAGGTCACCCAGGTCCGCTCCTCTCGAGGCCGCGAGGATGATCGCCCTCCGCTCGTCGGAGCGGACCGGCAGATAACGCTGTTCGGCCTCCTGGAGTTCCTGGGCACCCTGCAAACGGAAGACCTCCTTCACCGGCACGACACGATCCTCCACGTTCAGGAGGTTCTTTTCCTGCCGCAGTTGCGCTGCCAATTCTTGCATGACTCCGATGGAGCCCCGAAGCAGGTGATTTGCCCAGATGACAAGGCTGACTCCCGCCTCTTCGAAGACCTGCGTTGGAGTGCTGTAGTAGGTGGTTGGCACGATTACAACCGGGGCCCGTCCAGCCCATTCGTCCATGAAGGAGAGGATATCCTCGGGCTGGCTCAGCTTGCTATGGATCAAAACCGCGTCGGCGCCCGCCTGCCGGTATGCCTCGGCACGGGCGAGAGCCACACCAAGACCCCAACCAGCGATGAACGCCTCCGTGCGTGCGACCACACAGAAATCCTCGTCCTGCTGCGTGTCCTTGGCAGCCCTGATCTTCCCACTGAACTCCTGGATATCGGCAAGAGGCTGTCGCTCGCTGTTGATGAAGGAATTCGTCTTCGGAAAGAGTTTATCCTCCATGCATACGCCTGCTATACCGCGCTGCTCGAGCTTCCTAACCAGGCGTCTGACATTGTTGAAGTTTCCATAACCGGTATCTCCGTCGAGGAGGATCGGAATCCCGGTGGCATCGCTCATGAATTCGAGAATCTCCAGCACTTGGGTCCAGCTGGCCTCGTTGTTGTCGCGGACCCCCAGCGAGGCCGACATCGTCAGCCCGCTCGCCCAGATCCCCCGGAAACCTGCCTCCTCGACGATCCTGGCGCCGATCCCGTTATGGGCTTCCAGGATGAAGTCAATGGAAGAGGATTCAAGGAGGCTCTTCAGCTGGGTCGTCTTTTTCATCAGGCTCCACAGCCATAGTTCATTGGATGCAGGGGCGGAGAAGTACGTCGGCTACCGGGAGAATTCATCATGTGAAGAGTCCTCGATGACACGGGCCCCACTAACCGGTGAGCGCCCCCCTGCGGGACTGCTCTCTGACCTGCTCCGCGTGATGATGCAAACGCTCGACAGCACGACAGACACCCTCAGCCTGCTCGTCGGTCATGTCGGAATACACAGGGATAGTGATCGTCTTCTTCGTAATCTCCATCGTCGTTGTGAGGGGGTCCTCACCGGATGTCGCCAAGTCCCGAAAAGCCTGATGAGTATGAACTGGAGGATCGTAATAGAACCGCGTGTCGATCCCTTCCGCCCTCAGCCCCGCGGCTAATTCATCCCGATCGAGCCCGAAGTCACCCTGTTCGATCAGTAGGGACAGTTCCTTACGAGATGAACGGTCGTGCGCCTCGACCTTCTGAAACGTCACCCCGGGCAGGCTTCCCAGCCTTGTCTCATAGGCGGAGACAATCTCGTTTCTTTTCAACACGGCATTCTCAAGGCGCTCGAGGCTCCTCATGCCCACGACTGCGTTGAATTCCGTCATGCGGGCATTCAGCCCTACGAACTCACTATCGTAGTTGCCGCCGTTTCCATAGTTCTTTCCCACCCGGACCCGTCGCGCGATTTCGTCGTCGTTCGTCGCAACCACGCCCCCGTCCGCAGATGGCAGCACCTTCGTAGGGGTGCAGCTGAACACTTCCGCCTCACCGTTCCCGCCGAGCGGCTTCCCGTGGTGAAGCGCACCGAAGCCGTGGGCCGAATCGAACAGGAGCCGGAGCCCGTGGCGATGAGCAATCTTGGCAAGTCCCTCGATATGGGCTGGAGTGCCCAGGAGGTGCACGCCGACGATCGCGCTCGTCCGCTCGGAGATCGCAGCCTCGACGCTAGCCAGATCGATATTCCAATTCTCCGCGTTGACGTCCACGAAGATAGGAACCGCCCCATTCCAGACGACCGGATGGACCGTGGCCATGAAGGTGAAGCTCGGCACGATCACCTCGCCACGCACCTCTAGGGCCTGCATGGCCAGCACCAAGCCCAGCGTGCAACTGGAAACCGCGACAGCGTGCTTCACGCCGAGGTGATCCTCGAGCCGCTCCTCGAACTCCCGGACTCTCGGACCGTCGGTCAACATGCCAGTCCGGAACATCTCCTCGACGGCGGGGCGGACGTCCTCGTACGACGGTAGGGCCGGTCGAAAGATGGGGAGGAATGATTCGAAGATCACCTGGCCACCGATCAGCGCCGGTCTGTCGCTCATGGTCTAGGTCCGTTTCTCATCTGACAGTTCCGGAACATCAAGGGTGATCCCGCCGGTTCCATAGACGCTGTCGCGTCGAAACACCTGCATCACCGATCTCACGATTATCAGCATATCGAGCCCGAAGGTGTGCCGGTCCACATACCACAGATCGAGTTCAATCCTCTTTGACCACGGGATGCCATTGCGGCCGTGAATCCAAGCCCATCCCGCCATTCCCGGCCTTACATCCAAGCGCCGACACTGCTGGGATGTGAGACGAGCCGTCTGTTCGGGCGTCGCTGGTCGTGGGCCCACGATGCTCATGTCGCCCCGCAGGACGTTGAAGAGTTGGGGAACCTCGTCGAGCGTCCACTCCCGCAGAACGCGCCCCACTCTTGTGATGCGCTCATCGTCGGCCGCAACCTCCCGCCCCAAGCCCATGCTCTCGGCCCCCACTACCATGCTACGGAACTTGAGCATTGGGAACGCCTTGCCGTCTACACCAGCCCTGGTGTCTGCGAACAGAACAGGACCCTTCGAATCCAGCTTGACAAGGACCGATATCAGGAGAATTACTGGCGCAAGCGCCAGCAAGGCAAACGCAGATATCAGGAGGTCAAACGACCGCTTTGCTGCCGATTGGCTTGCCACGCTCATCGGAACCCCCTCCCGCTGGTTCTGACCCGTGCTCTGAACTCAGCGATCGGCCCAAATCTGGGGCCCCACCCAACCAGTAGGGGGACCCAGCCAAGTGATAGCCGATCCCATGACCTTCAAAATCTACATCCTCCCAGATCCCGGTGTTGTCCATCAGAAGACGGCAGTGCTCGAGGTTGTCCAGCAGAGTCGCATGATTTACGGCATTGTACTCCCGGTGTCCCGCAACGACGAGCACTGTGTCAAAGGCGCTCAAGCCCTGGGGAAAGGCAAACGCCTCCACGCCTGCAATCTCCTTGATCTCAGCATCGGTGAAGTGGGGATCGTTGACCTTGACCTCGATTCCGCGCTCGCGCAACAACGGTATCATTTTCAATGTCGGACTCTGGTCAGGCACCCTCATATTCTTGGCGTAGGAGAGCCCAAGGATCCCCACCCGCTTAGCATTCGCACCATTCACAAGGTACTCAACAACCCGGCCGGGCTGCTCCTCGGAACTCTCCACAGTCCGCCTTAGCAGGCCAAGACGTTCCGGATGCGTCGCACCATCCAGAACGTAGTGGCTAGAAAGCGGGATACAATAGCCCCCGATCCCGAAACTCGGCTGGTAGGTTCCGACATTCCACTTCGTCCCAACCAGCTGCAGCACGGTGCGCATGTCCAGATGGGAATAGGCAAGGGATAGCTCATTGGCGAGCGCGATCTCCATGTGGCGATATGCGTTCTCGATGCTCTTAACCACTTCGGCATGCAAGTGATCCGGCGCCGGGACCATATTCTCACAGACGATTCCGAGAACGTCCAAGAGCACCTCTCCCGTCTCGGCATTGGTCGCCCCTCCCACTCGATGCAAGGTCCGTAGCGACCTGTCCGGCGTGGCGAACCAATCGCGTCGGGGGGAACATCCCAGGAGGATGTCCTCGCCCACCACCAGGCCCTCTTCTTCAAATATCGGGATTACGAACTCGTCCGTCGTGTTCGGAGTGAGCGTGGATTCGATCACAACCAGAGGTGGACGTTCCATGTCCAGCCCCTTGATCTTGGAGATCTTGCGGCAAACATCACCGAGGATCTCCAAATAGGGCTTCCCATCTCTCTCTGTGGGGATCGCCACGAAGTGGACGAGGACTTCGGCAGAGATCAGTTCCCGCCACTCGGTCGTCGCTCGAGCCGCGCCCTGCTCGAACAGATAACCGGGGGCAAAGCCGAGCCAATAGTCCATCGCGAAGATCGGCACCTCGCCACGATTGACCCGCTTGACCCTCTCCTCGTCGATATCGACGCCGATCCCGTTCACCCCCTCCTCGGCGAAGTGGCATAAGGTTGAATATCCGATGTGTCCAAGCCCCCACACAGCGACTTTGGCGGATCCCTTCAGAAGTGATTCGCGGTAGCCCTCCATTTCTCCCTCTCCTCCATTCCATCTTGAATGAGTCAACGTCAGGTGTCCTCCACGCTCAGTACAAATCGGGGTGCTCCGCAATAGTACGGGCCACCTTCGTGAGACCGTCTCGCACATCAATCTCGGCTTCAAAGGCTAGAAGGTCCCTGGCCTTTCTTGTGCCTGCCTGCCTCCTTGTCACCAAAGAGGCCTGGCCACTGAACACAGGCTCAACATCGGCGTTCACGGCTTCGATGAGTATCGCAGCCAGGTCGCGCACGGTCGTGGATACCCCGGTGCCGACGTTAAACGCTTGATTCGTAGCTTCGGATTGCATGGCCAGGACGTTCGCCCTGACTACGTCCTTCACGTGAGTGAAGTCCATTGACTGATCCCCCTTCCCGTCGATCATGGGCGACTGGCCATTCAAGATCCTCTTAATGAACGCGATGATGACGGTCGTATAGAATGCATGAGCCGCCTGTCGTTCCCCATAGACGTTGAAGTAGCGAAGGGCATTGTACTTCAGGCCGCTCTTTGCCAGAAAGGCAAGTAGTTGCTCCACCATCCACTTGCTAGCTCCGTACGGCTCCACTGGATCGATCAGGCTGTCCTCGGACATGGGAAGGGTCTTTGGGTCACCATAAACGCTCGAGGACGACGAGAAGATCACCCTCTTCACGCCGTGATCAAGGGCCGACTTGAACACGTTGTACGATCCGCGGATGTTGACCTCTAGACATTCCTCCGGAGACGCGACACTACGCTTGATGTGCACTCCAGCCGTGTGGAACACGTAGTCAGTCCCCGATACAGCTTTGTCCACGATGTCCCGGTTCCGAATGTCCCCCTCGACGAACTCCACAAGGCCATCATCCACCAGATGTGCAATGCTCGACTGCTTCCCCTTGACCAGGCTATCTAGGACCCGAACCTGAAACCCGTCATCCGCCAGCGCCTCCACCAAGTGTGATCCGATGAACCCGGCGCCGCCTGTCACAAGACATATCCCCTTCATTTATTGCATCCTCTCATGTTGGATTCCTCCCGCTTCATCCGTGACAAGCCCATCCTCGTATCATGGGGCGAGCGCCCGAGGAGCGCGCTCACCCTTCGAGTCCTTAGCCCACAGCAAAGTGGCCGCTGGGCCTTCTCCAGATTCTGTGGCCCGCCGGCTGACCGAACCTTGGACCGGTCGAGCTTGAATTCGTCGCATACCGCGAGGGCAAACTCGAACATCGTCGACGCATCGGAGCTTGCCACGTTAACCACGCCTTGGCTGTCTGTCTCCACCAGGGCCACTATCAGATCTACAAGATCTCCCACGTACACCGGTGTCCGGACGGCGTCTGCGCGCGCGTCCAGACCTCGGCCGGAACGCAAGCGTTCGATGGCAGACGAGACGAAATTGGGGTGCTGCTTTGGCTCGGGCCAGCCGTACACGAGGCTGGTCCTCACAACGAGGTGCGGCAACAAGCTGTCAAGGACCTCGAGCTCGGCCTCGAGCTTCATTCTCCCGTAGGCGTTGACCGGATTCGGAAGCGATTCCTCATCATAAGGACCGTCCGCCCCATCGAAGACGTAATCTGTGGACAGAAGAACGATCCGAGCTCCGACACCCTCACATGCCGAGACGACATTGCGGGTGCCGTCGACGTTCACTTCCCTGGCGGCACTTTCGTTCTCGGAGACCCAGTCGATATTCGAGATCGCAGCGAGATGGATGACCACCTCCGGGTGGAAGTCAGCCACCAGCCCTGACACCGCATCTGGGGCCCTCACGTCCAGTTCCCACAAATCGTTCATGCTCGGGGAGGCCCCCTTAGACGAGAAACTCGTGCCGAGCGCATCGTCACGGCGGCCCAGAGTCCACATCAGGTGCGTGCCCACGAATCCGCTGGCACCAACAACCAGCGTCCTCACCCCACTCGCCGACTACCCATCGCGGCCCTCGCAATCCGCTGTAGGGCTGGGCAAGGTCCACCGGTACTGCTCGATCTCCTCTACGGAGAGTTTCCGGAAAACCCGGCAGGGATTCCCGAAGGCAAGCACACCCGGCGGAATATCACGGGTCACGATCGAACCCGCCCCGATCATCGCATCACGACCGATCCTAATCCCGGGCAGAATCACGCAGCCAAGCCCGATTCTCACGTAATCGTCGATTACGGCACCCTGAAGATCCTCCTCGACCACCCTAAGCGCCATTGGGTTATCGGAAAAGACCGTGTGGCCTCCCACGAACACACCGTTTCCGATACGGGCAGCCTGCGAGAGCTGAGCGTGCTGACCGACGTGCACATCATCGCCAAGCACCGAATAGCCATCGCATGTCGCATGGGTCCCAAAGACGCATCGGTGCCCGATCCGCGTATGCTCTCGGATCATCACACCGTGGCCGGTGGCAAGATGATCCCCAACCTCGACGTGCTGGTAAATGACGCTGTGCGAGCGGATCACCGCCCGCTCTCCGATTCGTACGCCTGGCTTCTGCACCAGGAGGCCCGCCACCTGAGGTGAGGCCAGCGCCTCATCCGTGCCCGTCAACCCGACCTTGGACGGATGCCCGACGATGACGTGGTCTCCCACCATGGTTTGGCGGCCAAGTACCACTGCGCCTCGGATGCGCACGCAACTCTCAAGAGTGCACCCCTCACCGATCCGGGTGGATCCCTCCGGCCCGCCCAGCGTGCAAGCTGTTCCAACACTCACATTCTTGCCGAACTTGACTTGACCTACGAGACGCCCTTGGTCCGGCGCGAGATCAGGCATGTAGGGAAGGCATCTCAGCAAACGGCGGCGGCTGGAAGATCACAACTCTAGCACCCGGACCTTCGAACGAAGGGCCGGATCGATCTTGGTCCTGATCTCGCGTGCGTGCCTGAAAGTCGTGATGAGGACCGCGTCCGGCTCCAATTCCCCGATCGACGCCGGAGAAGCGACGACCATGGGACCCTTCTCGGACCCATGCTTGGCCCGATCGTCGTCAACGATCCCCACAACCTCGAGTCCCAAGCCCTTGGCAAGCGGATAGGTCGCCTCCATGACATCGCCGCTACCGTAGAATACCAGCCGAGTCACACCCATTTCCTGTATCTCTCGGAGGCGCCCGCGAATCCGGTTCTGTACGTCTCGGAATCGCCCAAGCACGGAGCGGTAGTGCTGGTGACTCAGGTTCCGGTAGTACTCCCGCCCCCTCCGGGTGAGGCGGTAGGCGAAGGGCCGGACGCTCGGATTGATGACCCGCACATGACCCTTCCGGAGGAATTCTCGGATCTGCCGATTTACTAGACTCACGGCAAGCCCGTGTCGCTCTGCGAGGCTACGTTGAGAGACATTGGTGTTCAGGTCCAGTTCCTCTAGGATCAGGAGGTGGCGGAGGCAGTCGCCTGGAAGGGTTGGAGGGGTCGTCAAAGCACGTTCCTTACTCTGGCCATGACCCTGTACCTACTACGCCCACGTTACGTACGTCGTTCCCTGGCAGAACAAGCGTTCCATCAGGGAACATCCGACCAAAAAAAACACGACCGTGGACGATCCGGTCGGAAGAGAGGATTCGTCACGGATGGCTTTGGATCGAATCCGCCCGCCGTCGGCCATGTGTACGGGCTCAGCACGTTGCCCGTTGCCCGGGCAAGCATCCAAGCCCATGTCGTCCCGCTGGTACACTGTATTGCAAGCCTCGTAAACCCGTCTTGTGGAAAACGTCGGCGCACAGCTCCGCTCTGTCAGTCACAGGGCCAGCTTGACAGAGACCCTGCCGGCGCATCGCACTTCGCCGGATCGACCGGGGTTGTGGGTAGAGCTGGGGAGGCAGGTCCCCCGCCGGCCGGCGGGAGCCGACCCTAAGGCATAGGGAACACTTGTTTCTCCTCCGTGGCCAGTATAACGCGGCTCGCCGAGGGTTCGCAAGAGCACTCGCCCTCCTGTGTACGGTTGAAATAGAAGTGCCCGGTTTGGTTGAGTAAAGTGCCCTCTCTCGGACTCTGTTCGCGGGAATCGAACAGAGAGCCGGGTCCCGGGATGCAACACTGAGCCAGGACATCGAAAGCGAGAGCGACCGGCGATGGTGAAGCAGGTAGACGGCGGGCTGGTAACCAGCCGCAGCGCGGAGCTGGTGGGGCTGATGCTAAGGCAGTGCCAGCGACCTCGGCGCGAGTGGGAACACGGAGGGGACTCGGCAGTCGTGCACCGACTGGGCAGCACAATCGAACCGGGCCAAGTCGCATCGGCTTCGAGAGGGGGTGAGGAAAGGAGCGCGTGAGCCGGCATTCCAGGAGTGCGGCCCCCGCCTCTGGCAGAGCATCTGATCTCAGGATCCCTAAGATCGGAGACCTCAAGCCAGGCTGCCGCCGTGGGTGATGGAGGAAGGTGCTATGTGCTATGGAGGCCGAGGCGCGAAAGACGAGGCACCGAAAGGCTCGCCCCAGTCGAGCCGCCATCGGTGCCCTCATTCAGTGGAAAGTTCGGACCGTGCGGGGTTCGAGGACCGAGTCCCCCAAATCCCACTCTCAAGATCCCGCACATCCGCGCGGTGGCCATGCGTTACCCAATGGGTCTGATATACGCTCGGTCCAGCACGATGCTCAACGCCTGACGAATGGAGGTGAGGCGGACAGCTACCTGGGCCGCTCCCCGGCGGTGAAGGAGGAGACCGGTCATCCCCGAGAACGGCCCACGTGTTACTCGGACGGGGTCCCCCGGCTCGCAGAAGTCGACCGGATCGGGCTCAATCCCCGTTTTCTCCGCCCCAGCCACTAAGAGGCGAACGGATTCGAGTTCCTCCGGATGGACCGGTGACGGGTGCCCATTCGCCCGCACCACTTCAACCAGTCCAGGCGTCGAGAGGACGTCATCGTATTGGGTGAGACCGAACCGGGCAAAGGCATACCCTGGGAAGAGTGGAAAAGCCACGAGCTTCCGTCGGTCGGCCCACTGCCGTTCACGTACGACGAGCGGCACGTAGGCGTCATATCCGGCTCGTCCGAGCAGCTCACCGACCCTCTTCTCCGCCCGCGCACGCGTGCGACACACATACCATTTGGTCTCTTCGTACACCTCCAGGGGACTCAAGGGCTCTGCAAGCAAACACCAGGGGATGGCTTTCGGCATGGGCTCGAGCGTTGGAAGTTGGCGAGCAAACTGTGAAGAACGGCGGGGGACCGTGACAGGCCGAGCGACAAGCTAGCCGCTGGAATCAAAGTTACCGTCCAACAGCCAGTGTTGCAACGACTTGAGGACGGTCCCAGCCCGCCTCAATTAGGTCTGGCCGGGCCGGTAGCGAGAGAGAGCGGTTGTTTGAGCGAAGACCCTTCTTTCCTCCCGAGGCGGCCCGAGAGGGACGTGCAAATATTTGGATGTCTGATGATTATGTCCCTTTTTGAAGACATATCTGCCGGTAGCTCCGTGAACCCCAGACTCTGAACCTCACCCAGGTCGTTTCCAGCTGTTCGGCGCCCGGTGGCGTCGAGGAACTCATTGACCAGCAAGTTGAGCAAGTTAGTCCGCCTTTGCCTGGGAACAGTACGCGCAGCGAGGCCTGCTGTGGGTTTAGCTCCGTCCTGTGACGTGTGTTGTAGCGGCCGAGCGCGAGTAGTGTAGGTTTCGACGTACGGAAGCGGTTGGGCCAACCCAACCGCGCCCGTGACCCCACACGCAAATTAAGCTTCATACGTCGGTCGCACCCCTGACAATCCCCACGCTCTGTAACTCACCCGTGAAATCCAAGGCTCCATTGGCCCTCGGCCGCAGAATCCTACACTCGTGAGTCTATGAGCACCTGGCTACGCCATCGCCCACACTCCCTCGAGAAAGGTCGCAAGGGTGGCGGACCAACTTCACGAGCACTGGTCGCCAGGTTGAGATCTCCCGCATCGATCCTCGCCGCATCGTTCGCTCTGGCTTTGGCGAGTGGGTGTCGGAGTCAGGCCCTTGGACAAGCCTCTGGCGAGCCGGCATGCGAACTCGAGCAGCGTTTCGCGCCCTGGCGCACCTGGTGCCATACTCCCCTCCATTTCGTGGGAGCGGTGCCCACTCCCGAGGCGTCGCGGGCCCGGCTCACACCGGCGGCAACGTTATCGGTGTTCGGGCGGAGTCGCTTCCCCAGTGATAGAGACAACGGTGCCGTTTGGGCGGGAAAGGGCCTGTCTCTTCACCTCGCCTTCGGGATCGGAGGATCACTCGGACCTCTTCGGTACGGCATTTTCCCTGCTGTCCTATGGGCGCAAAACCTGGACTTTGTAGTCGCTGATACGACGGTAGCCGGATACTCGTCATACGCATACCCCTGGGACCAGACACGGATCGACTGGCCGCAGCGGATGGGATCCACCGCTACCGGAGATACGAGCCCCGGTCAGTCCTTTCTCGAGATCAACGGCTGGTCGCGAGCGGCCATCGGAGTCAGTACGGAGAACATTTGGTGGGGGCCATCCAAGCGCTACCCGATGATTCTCGGCGCGACCTCCGACGGTTTCCCGCACGCCTACGGGCGTTCCCCGACGGTCGCTTTCGGGCCCTTCCGGACGACGATTCGGGCGGTGTTGGGGCAGCTTTCGGAGTCCGCGTACTTCGGTCAGACCGAGTGGGACTGGCGTACAGAGAGCACCCGTAACCTCCTCGGAGCGCTCCGCGTGGAGATCGGGGAGGGCATCACGGGCGTCCAAGTTGCAGTGACGTCGGTGCTTCGCCAGCGTTGGGGTGCAAAGCCCTCGCTGAGCAACCCCCTGCGGATCTTCTATAGAACCTCGCAAGGTCTCAAGGGTGAACAGGACGCCGACGGATTCGGAGCGATCACGCTGGTGCTACCCGTGACATCGATCGGCGTCAAGCTCCACGGAACCTGGGGGCGCGGAGACTTTTTCGTCGATGCTGAAGACCTCCTCACCGAGCTTGAGCACAATCAATTCTGGGCTGTCGGTCTTCATCGGGTTTGGCGCCGGACGGACCACGGACCAAGATGGACCTTCAGCGCGGAGCATGCTTCGTCGGCAGCTTCGGCGACGCAAAACACCCTGCCCAGAGGGCCACGCTCAGCCTCTGTCTACCGACACGATATCGTCAGAGAGGGCCATACCCAACGTGGGCAACTTCTCGGAGCCTCGATCGGGCCAGGGGCTCGGGCCACCTACGTGTCACTCAAGCGGGCTCAGAACGGCCGGTACACGGGCGTATTGGTCGAGCGGATCCTCTGGGACATGGACACATTCAGGCGCAAACTTGTAAGTCTGTCACCCAACGGGCAGGACCGCGAGTGGCTCTTCGGAGGCCGGTTCGGCACGGAAGTCAAGATCTCGGGCCTCCCCAACCTCCGGCTGGACGCGTTCGGAGGCGCGAGCACCCGGTGGAACCGCCAATACGTGCGATTCACCGGAAGCCTGCTGGACCAACCCGAGCGGGAGACCAACCTCTGGTTGGACCTCCGCTTAGCCTGGACACCGGACCGCGGTGAAGTCCGGAAGTAGCCACGCCCGACCCCATCCCGAGGCTCGCAATCAGCCTTCGTGACTTCAAAAGCTCTTTCAATGACTCGAACTGGTACTCGCGATGACCCATGACGCCGCCAACGTTCTGGGAGTGCCCATCACCCACCGTGATCTCGGAACGGCCGTCACCGGGATCGAAGCATTGGCTTCTACCGGCCAGGGGGGATACGTCTGTCTCGCTCCCGTTCACATGATCATGGAGGCGTTGGACGACCGCTCGTTCTTCGCCATTCTCGCCCAGGCCGACGCCGTGCTCCCCGACGGCATGCCGCTGGCCTGGTCGCTCCGCGCCGACGGCTTCTGTGACACTGAACGGATCGCCGGCATGGATCTCACGCTGGCCGTCCTCGGGCTCGCGCAGGATCAGGACCTCGCCGTAGGGTTCTATGGTGGCCTTCCGGAGGTGTTGGAGCAGCTACTCGCGGTGGTGCGGTCGCGCTGGCCAAGGGTTCAGATCGCTTACGCATACAGCCCCCCGTTCCGCCCGCTTACCGAGCGAGAGGTGGAGGAACAGGTCCTCCAGATCAATCGCTCAGGTGTTCAGATCCTGGTCGTAGGCTTGGGATGCCCCAAGCAGGAGCGGTGGATGGCCACGAATCGGACGAAGACGTCCGCCGTGATGCTGGGAGTAGGGGCTGTCTTCGATATGCTTTCAGGGCTAAAGCCTCAAGCTCCGATTCTGCTTCGTCGCCTAGGGCTCGAATGGCTCTTCCGCCTAGTGATGGAGCCTAGGAGGCTCTTTTGGAGATACGCGCGCCACAACCCGCGGTTCGTGTGGAGAAGTGTCGCCGCAAGAGTCGGGAAGCTACTCGTCCGTTCATGATCGCTTCTGCCGTCGACCGAAAGCCCGCACCGACGTTGATCTCGACCCGGTCATCCGGGCCGGGCACGAACACCTGACCATTCCCGTCCCAGAACGCGACGGTGAAGGAGTCCGTCAACTGAGTCTCTCGGATCGCCGGAATGCTGTCAGCGCTGGCTGCCGTCGCTTCGGCCCTCAGGCCCGGAAAGACCAACTGGACTGTGACCGGATCGACATCGGGTTCGATGTCGATGTCGGGAGGGGGCTCGGTCACGTCCTTGCCGCATCCCGATACGAGCAGCATCGCAAAAGCGGCTACGCCGGCCAAGGCCCTTCATCCCCTAGTGGGGGGGAGCACACTAGGCAACCAGGGTACCTCAGCGTCCGATCTGGCCGAATTGAACCTCGCCACTCACTATGGATGGCACGTTGACGGACCGGACGAGGCCCTGACCCAGCTGGCCGAAGGACCCCGTGCCCCAGCAATACGCCCGGAGGCTAACGCGCTCCACGGCGCAAGAAAACGATGACCCGGCGAACACACTCTGGTAGGTCTTGTCACCAATGAGCTGCGGGTTCCCGTGCAGCACACTGTCCCCAATGCCCAACTGCCCCGCGGAGCCTTCCCCCCAGCAGTAGAGTTGGCCGCCGGCGCGGAGCGCACACGTATGGTACAGGCCTGCGGAGATCGACTCGTACCGAAACCCGAAAGAAAGCGGAGTCGGATGCGATCGATCTTCCAGATGGCCACGCCCGAGCTGAGCACTCGTGTTGGCGCCCCAACACTGGGCGAGTTGCCCTTCATCGAGGGCACACGTGTGATCTGCACCGGCCGACACGCTGAGGAAGCGAGCCTCCGTGGCAACCCGCACGGGCCGCTGCGAGTCCGTCGTCGTTGCATCGCCCAACTGTCCTCTGTCGTTCGCTCCCCAACACCACATCAATCCGTCCTCAGCCACCGCGCAAGTATGACGAGCGCCAGCCGACACATCCTTGAACCGCAGCCCAGACTCGATGAGCACCGGGTCGCGCAGGCCGACGGTAGTGGCATTCCCCAACTGCCCGTCGTTGTTCCAGCCCCAACAGCGAATCCGAGAGTCGACGGTCAAGCCACAAGTGTGACGACCTCCGGCCGCGACCTTCAGGAAATGGAACGCGGCGCCCGCGATAAACTGGGGGGAGAGGGAAGAAAGGATGGTGCCACCGCCTAGTTGCCCCTCGGCTCCCCGACCCCAACACCAGGTGTCACCGGAATCCATCACCCCGCAGGAGTGTCCCGCACCTGTCGTTACGGATCTGAGTACGCCTTGGAAGGGAACAAGCCGTGGAACCAGCGAACCGTTTCTGTCCCCACTGCCGAGCTCACCGCTGACTCCCCGGCCCCACCAATCCCCGGAGCCGCCCGACGCCCACGCGCAGACGTGTTCGGCCCAAGAGGCTGCGGGCGGAGGATCCACTATGATCGAGACCGTGGCAACGTCGCTTCCAAGCGTAGCGCTGATCACCGTTTCGCCTTCGGTGTGCGCCGTCAGTAGCCCCAGAGCGTCTATCGATGCGACGAGCGTGTCGCGCGACGACCACACGACATCATCGATCGGAAGCGTAATTCCCCCGCCGTTGCGGGCGTTGGCCCGAAGCTGGAAGATGCCAGTGACGGATACCCTGACCCAGCTTGGCGAGATAAAGAATCCCGCAACGATCTCTCCGCCCGGATAGACCACGCCCTCTTCGCAAGCGAGAACGAAAAAGGATAGAGAAGCAACCGCCAACCTCCGGTGAATCCGCCGCCGCCGGGCTCTGGACCGAGTTTGCTGGCTCATGGTCGGAAGAGAGTATCCATCAGTGCGGGCGTCCAGGGGACGCCTCGGACCACGACCCTGAAACCAGACTCGCCGCCACGAAGAATCCCGCGAACTGGGTGAGGGGGCCGTAGTAGTCGAAGGCGTTGTCCGTAAGAGAGATCACACCCCATACCATCAAGATAGCGAGTGCTGGCAGCGTTACTTCCTGTACTCTAGGGTCGGACTTCAGCCCTGCAGCCACCGCCACGCGCAGCCACGCCAGCATCGCCACGGCGAAAAGGATGATGCCCAGGAAGCCCGTGTCGGTGCCCAGTCGGATGTACTCGTTGTGCGCAACCAAGCCCATGTCCTCAGGGAAGACAGATCTCAGCACCGACGTAGATGACCCCAATCCCAAACCCAGCCACGGACTAGCCATCCAAGCCAGGACCAGGACGGCCCAAAATAACTCGCGACCAGACCAGTTGATGGTTTCGTAGAGCCGGATCGGGTCCCGAAATAGCTCGATCAACTCGGCGAACGAAGGCGCCACGCCGAACGTGCGCTCCAAGAGCACGGGGGCGAGCGCCGCAGTGAGAACCAATACGGCGCCCGCGCCGACAGCAGCAGCCCGGTAGTTCCTCCTGACCACTGCAGAGTAAAGCGCCACCACCCCGAGTGACACCGCACCGGCGAGAAACGTGATCCGGGTCAGGGTCAGTGCAATCCAAGTTGTCGCTCCGGCGGCCACCACGAGGTAGCGCATCTGCCCGCGCGAGGCGAAGCGCACCAGAGATACGATCACGGCCACCAGCATCGCGAACGAGAAGGGGTTCTGGTGGGTCCCCGCGCCCATGAGGCGTACCTCACCCGTGTCCTCTACGAAGACGCCGCCCAGTAGAATGAACAGAGGGTTGATCACGATCAGCACCGTGGCCCCGATGAGCAGCCAATCCACCATGCGATCGATCTGTCTGTGACTTCGATCCGGTGCCGCCACAACGAGGAAAATCAGCAGAGGCCAGGCGAGCTTGAGAAGCAGGCGTAGACCCTCGAGTGCATCCTCAGAACCTGGGAGCGTGGAGGCAGCGAAGGCCAAGAACACCAGGTACCAGCGGACTGGCGGGGAAGCCAGACGGCCCCAATAGCGGCGGTCGATGATGACGACCAGGCCGAGTCCGGTACTCACGAAAATCAAGCGGATGCCGTTCATGTCGAGTCCGCCCAACTGCTCGAACATGGTCTTGAAGCCACCTGTGAGGAACGACAGGTCCAAAGGACCGATGGCCAGCATGGCGGCGATGACCCCGAGCGGCCACGTCAATGTCAGGCCAAACAGCACGCAGCCGATGAGCATGCCCAAGGTCAGCCACGGGTCCCAAGAGGTTCCCGCTGCCGAGATCACGACAAGCAAGGCCAGTCCGACCCACATCCCTCGGGAACGACGGTGCTCAGGCGAGGGCATCATCGAACTCCTGAATCATGCGCGCCAGACACCGCTCCCGAGTGAAGCGTGACAGATACAGCTCCCTGCCTGCGCGACCCATGCGCTCCCTCAAGTCGGCGTCTTCAATCAGGCGACTCAGGTTGGAGGCCAGAGCCTGTATGTCACCCTCGGGCACGAGAAATCCCGTCACCCCGTCCACCACCATGTCCGGGATGGCGGCCCTGGGAGTGGCGACCACGGGCAAGCCCTCCGCCATGGCCTCGAGAATCGCCAATGGCTGTCCTTCCAGCGGGTATTTGCTAGGCAGCACGAAGATGTCGGCCTCGGCCAGCGCCCGCGCCTTGTCCTCTCCCTGCACGACGCCCAGAGCTACGACTCGCCCCCCCTCCCCCATGGCACGAATCCTCGGCTCGAGCACGCTCCGGTCGCCCTCCGTGAGGTACGACCCCGCGATGAGGCAGTGGGCGGACCGCCCCTCTTTCTCCGTGAGGCTCAGCGCTTCCAACAGATCGCCCACCCCTTTGGATTCGCTCACCTGTCCCATGAAGAGCACGGTGGGGGGCATATCGAAGCAACGCTCCACCCGATGGCGCTCGTGTTCGATGTCCGGAACACCATTCGGCACGACCCGGACTCGTTTCGCAGGCAGCAGACCATCGAATAACGGACGCAAGCCTTCTCCCAGAACCCAGCAGCGGTGCAGCCAGCCGAGAGTGTGCCGGATCATCCACCGAAGCGGCCCCGCCGCCGTTCGATAAAACTCTCCGAAGTAGCCGCCATGGAGGTGCGTCACGACCCTCGCTCCGGAGCCCCGAGCGGCAGCGATGAGTAGGGCGTCCCGCTGAAAGGCCAGAGCATTCTGGGAAAGGGAGAGGTAGCAGAGCGCGGGCCGCTGAGTCCAGGCAGCGACCAGGACTTCGGCCACGTGCACAAACGCAAGCACCACGTTGCGAACGTCCAGCCGCCCCATGTTGTGCGAGGAGCGTCGGTCGGCCAAGTCCACATGGCGGACCCGAAATCGCGTGCGCAGCTCCATGGAAGAGAGCAGCATTGTCGTGAAGACCGAGACGCCGTGAACCGGAGGAGGCGTTGGGGCGACCACTAGGAGCCCCGGTCGCAGGTCCTCCGGAATCCCGGAGGCCCGGAGCCGCCCACGCACGAATGGCGGCCAGACGGTCCACACGACCAGCCCGGCCTGTTTGCGCACATCCGTGACCTGGGGAAACCGGCGCCTAAGTCCCGCAAAGGGCCGCGTGGCCAGCGCGAAAGAGAGCCGCGAGGCCGCCCTGAAGCCGAATAGGAACCGCGCTGCCAGCCCAGCCAGAAGGCCCGAGCGCTCCCGTATCAACCGGACGCGGACCTCTCCTTCCAAGAGCTCCAGCGGTGAAGACGATCGCGCCGTCGACGCCCGGTGGTGATGCAGAGTGGTCACACCGCCGAGGTAGCGGATCTTCCAGTCCCTTTTCTCGAGACGGAGACAAAGCGCCAGATCCTCGTGGTACATGAAGACCTCGTCGGGCATCCCCCCCACATCCAATACCACCGCTCGGCGGACCATGATGAAGGCACCCACGAGCGCCTCCACGTCGCGATCGCCTTCGTGATCCCAGTCCCCCATCACCTGGTGCGCAAAGACCCGGCTGTGGGGAAAGAGCACATGGAGATAGAAAGCCTCCCAAACGAGATCCAGGAGCCGATAATGTCGTCGGGCAGATTCAACCTGAACTCGTCCGTCCGGAAGCAGAACTCGGCACCCGACGGCACCAAGGGAGGCGTCCGCGTCCAATTCCCGGACGCAGGCCAGGAGCGTGTCGTCTCCGACCTCCGTGTCGGGATTGAGAAAGAGCACGTGGCGGCCGCGAGCCTCGAGCAAGGCCAGGTTGTTCGCCCGCGGGAATCCCAGGTTCCGATGATTTTGAACGATTCGCACCAGCGGAAACCCTTCTTGCACCGCCTCGAGGGTCCCGTCCGAAGAGCCGTTGTCCACCAGGATCACTTCGACCTCGAGCTCGCCCTTGCTCTCGAGCACACGCTGAATGCACCTGAGCACCAGCTCCCGGACGTTCCAAGTCACCAGGATCACCGAAAGGTCGGGGGTCGGCGACCTCAAACAGTGCTCCTCGCAGTCAGGCGATGGGCGGCGAAGAAAAGCAGACCTGCGTCAAGAACGGTGCGCGCGCTCCATGCGGCCGCCGCACCGGCAATGCTCCAGCGGCTGATGCACAGCCAGGCGACGGCGACATGCACCGGGAGCTCGAGCAGGTGCAGCTTTCCGGTCACGTCCGCCCGACCTAGTCCCTGCAGGACCGAGAAGGGCACGAACGCCAACGAATTGGCAAGGACCCCCGGCGTGAGAATCTGTAGCGCAAGCACCACCTCTGGGGTCGCTTGCGGACCGAGCCAGGTGCGCAGAATCGGACCGGCGAAGATCAGGAGCCCTACAGCGAGAGGCCCCACTACAGCCAGGATGGCCAGGCTGGCTTTCCGCGCCAACGACACCGCGATGAGCCGCTTTCCCTGCGCCTGAACCGAGCTCACGGCCGGAAACAGAATCGCGGCAATGCTGCCCGGGACCAATAGCACTCGCATGACCAGCTCGAGAGGCGCGGTATAGAGACCCACAGCGGCTACGCTCACCAGGGCACCCAAAAGGAAGCGATCGAAGTGCACGAGGACCGGGGATACAAGGGTCGAGACGGTCGTCCAGCCCCCGAACGCTAGAATCTCGCGGGCGCGTAATCTGCCTTGCTGCGGAGCAGAATCCCGTGCGCCGCCTACCAAGAGATCTCGCCCGACAACCCAGAATCCCACCAGGAGCAGAGCGCGCACACCGAGTAGCAGCAGCACGATGGGAATGACGCCCCACCCCAACAAGACCGCGCCGGCCGGGAGCACGTAGGTCAGCATGCTCGCGGTGGCGCGCATCAAGTTCAGCGCAGCGAAGCGCTGGGCGGCTTCCAGAAAGCCGCGGAAGGCCGCGGCGACGGTGAGAATCGGAGTTGCAGCCGCAATCAGAAGGAACGCGACCCTCGCTTCCTCGCGCGCCTCAGGAGCCACTTGCAACACGGACTCGACCAGGAGTCCCGAGCTCGCCGCCATCAGAAGCGCCAGGGCCACGCCCAAAGCTATTTGAGCCCCAACGGTGATCCAGGCGACCCTGTTCAGGTCCTCCGGAGCGTCGGCACCCAGTGACCGAGCCAGAAACCGGGTCCCAGCACGATGGAAACCGAAGTCACTGAACACCGCGAGGAAGACCCAGACCAGCCCCAGGACACCGAATCGAACCTCACCGAGCCCTCGCAGCAGCACCGGTACAGCGACCAAAGCCACCAGAAGTGGAAGGCCCTGCCCCAGGACATTGTAGACGGTGTTGCGGCCCAGGCTGCGGGTCGTGAGGTCCGGAACGTGGGTTGGAGCTGCCACGGTGTTTAGGCGGCGATCTCCGGCGGCACCTCGCCGACTACCGACCCAGCATGCTCTAGTGCCGCGGCGCCCCCGACCCCGATGCCCAGACCGACGATGAGCGAGATGATCAAAGTCAGAAGGGGCTGGGGAACGACCGGTTCTATGGGAACCTCTGCGGCATCCACGACGCGGGCGCCTCCGCTCTCCCCCGCCGCGGTGATCTCGGCCTCCTTTTGCGCCAACTGCATGAACATGTACAGCTCAGTCAGCACCTCGACCTGCCGCCGACGCCGCAGGTATTCGAGCTCCACCCGAGGCACCCTCTCGAGCTCCCCGAGGAAGCCCGCGATGAGCCCGTCCAGTGACTCGGCCTGGTTGCCTAGGCCGTCAACGAACGTTTGCGCTACGGTGCGGAGCTGGGTCTCCAGCTCGGTCACGCGTTGGCTGAGAACGCGCACCGTCCGGCGTCGTTCCGTCGCCGCGACCGACAACGCGGCCTTTTCGTTCTCGAGCTCACCCAACAGTCGCAAGAGTTCGGCGGTGGCGGTGGTGGCCAGGAGCGTGGGAAAGTAAACGAGCTGGCGATAGGGCGATTCCTCGCCGACACCGACCTCAACCGCACCCACATCGTCCAAGAGCATCAGCAGCGCTTGTCGTTCCGTGAAAATCAGGTCTCTGCGCCCCTGGAGCGTGGCAAGTTGTTCCACCGCTACAGTGGCTTGGACTTCAGGCTCTACGATGCCCTCCGCCTCCCGGTACACGCGTAGCGCCTCTTCCGCGATAACGAGTTCGCCCTGCAAGCTGTCCAGCTCCGAGGAAAGGAACGCCGCGGTGCGCCCGAATTGCTGTGACAGTCGTTCCTCACGCCGCTCCATGAAGCGGAGGGCCAATAGGTCCGCGGCGTGGGCGGCGACCTCGGGATCGGACCGGCGCACGTGAATGCTCACGACATCGGCGTCGCGCCGTGGGCGGTCGATCGAGATCCGTTTCTGGAAATCGTCGAGAGCATCCTGCGTCGGATGAATTCGGAACCGAATCCGACTCAGGGTGGCGGCTTCAGCCGCTAGGACGATCCGGGTTCCGAAGATCGGAAGGGGCTCTCCCACGCGGGCCACCCCAAGGTCCACTTCGATCTTTCGCTCGTTGAGGACAGGGCGGAACACGTTTCGATCCTCCACGATCCGCCCGGTGACGCTGAACTGACCCTCGGCGACTCGCTCGAGCGTAAACCTCCCTTCGGCGGCCTCGTCGGAAATCGTGACCTCCTGAAACACCGCGCCGCGACGCACCCTCGAAGGCGTGCGAAGCTCGAGCCGGAGCCCCAACTCATTCATGACGACCCCGGCGAGCGAGCGGCTGCCCATCACTGCGACTTCCGTCTGAGTAGGCACCGCGCGCCCAGCAAGACTGGCCAGCAGGGACAGTCCTCCATCACCCTGCCCAAGCGCCGACCCCGCTGCACCACCGAGCGGAGACTGATCCTCGAGGAAGCGGATGCTCACCCCCGACTCGAAGACTGGCCGCACCAGAAAGATGAAGAGCAAGGCCAGCAGCATGGTGGCAGTCGGAGCACCGAGCACGAGCAGCCAACGGCGACGCAGAGCCTGCGCGAGTCTGAGGGCTAAGGTCGGCGGCCCGGCTTCCACGCTCACCTCGCCAATATTGCAAAGATGAGAACCGCTTGCGCCGTCACCCCCATGACAACCGGAAGGAGATTGAGCTCAAGCCAGGCCTTTTCCGGGACCAGGAGCTCGTCCCCGGTCCGCACGGCCAGAGCCGAGAGTTGTGCATCGGCGAAGACATCGACCTCGATCACCTCGCCGCCCCGCCTGAGAATCACCGTCCCGTGTCGCGCACTTGGCGTCCATCCGCCCGCGGCCGCAAGGGCATCAGCCACACTCATCGTTGCATCGACGTGGAACATGCCAGGTTCGATCACGGCCCCCAATACGCGGACACGCTTGAGTACGAAGATCCCGATGGAGGGGTTGATGAGCTCCGCCTGCATCAAATCCCGCACCTTTGCCCGCAAGGACAGCTCCGTCTCCCCTCGAACGTCCAACTCCCCGATCAAAGGCAGCGTCACGAGGAAGTGCTGGTCCACGAGAAACTCCCCGGTCATGTCCTCCTCGTGCCAAACTTCGAGGCTCACCAAGTCACCCGGGAGGACCGGAGGATCCGCCACCGAGTCCTGGACTTGGGCTGGCAGGGCCATCGGAGCAACAACCAACATAAGCGAAAGCAAATACGGGCGTACGGGCGTTGTCATCATTGGCGGGACGGGAGCGCCCAAGCGGGGCCAAGGAGTCAGTAGGCGCCGTGGCCCTTTAGCACGGCGGGGATGGTCCGGACGAGAAGCTTGGAGTCCTCCCATAGACTCCACCGCTCGATATACTCCAAGTCCAGCCGAGCCCACTCGTCGAAGTCCACGATGTCGCTCCGCCCAGTCACTTGCCACGTGCAGGTAATGCCAGGCACGACTGCCAGCTTGGCCCGTTGCCAGTCCGCGAACTCGACCCACTCCTCGGGTAGGGGCGGCCGGGGACCGACAAGGCTCATGTCCCCTTTCACCACGTTCCAGAGCTGAGGCAGCTCATCGATGGAAAACTTGCGGAGGACTCGCCCCAAAAGCGTGATGCGAGGATCTCGTCGAATCTTGAACGCCGGCCCCCTCATCTGGTTGAGATGAAGGAATTCCGGCTTCCTGGCCTCCGCGTCGGCCACCATCGTACGGAACTTGTAGCCCGTGAAGCGGCGCCCGTGCCGCCCCACGTAATCGCACACGTAGAGGACTGGCCCACGGGACGTGAGCTTCACCATGAGTGCTACGACGAGGAAGAGCGGAACGAGACCCAGGACCATGCCAGAGGCCAGGACGGCGTCGAGGACTCGCTTGACGCGCTGGCCCACTCGCCATGGGAGGCGGCCGCTACGCTCAGGAAGGCAAGAATCCCAGTCCACGTTGAACGTGATCAGGGTCTGCCCCAGACCCACGCCGTTGGTGGAGGGATGTCCCACCCGACTGCCGTTGGTCGCGGCATCGCTCGCCGCCACCCCGTTGCTTTCGACCTGCCCCCGTTCCGCGCGCTGCCCAATACCCACCTCCCCGGTGGACCGCTGGCCGTTTTGCGACGGCGGTATCGGATCGACCCGTGCATCGGCGACGGTGTCCCGATCCCGGACGCGAATCGGCTCTTGGTCAGCGCTCATGGCTACGTAAGGACAAGGAAGGAGTTACCACCGGTGGGCATCCTATGAGATGGCGCCCCGCAAGTTAGTGCCAGTCGGATCAAGGGCAAGCCTCAATCTCCAAAAAAAGCCGAAAGCGGTTGTTGCGCAAGGATTATTGCCCCCAGCAAAATATTCGCATCGCTTCAGAAATGATGCAAGCGTTGCGAGCGCCAACTGAAAGAGCGACGGGGGTGCCCGCCGATGCTATCTCGGGTGCCCACCCGTCGCGAGACACCAGGTGGCTTCCGTCCGCCGCAGTCCGATCCCAGCGCACTCCCCAACACCGTACGTCACCTCCGGCGATGACATCCAGCCGGTCTATCAAAAGGGCGCAGGTCCAGTGCTCGCCTACTCCGATATCGCTAAGTGCGGCCCCTGAACGCGAGACTGGACTCCCCGTGATGCTCACCGAAGCGCTCACGACCTGCGCGAATTGGTTGTTCCCCCAACACCAACCGCGAGCCTGGTCGTCGATACCGCATGAGTGCGTGTCCCCAGCCCGGAGGACCCGGAAAGGCCTTTCGCCCCACACAATGACAGGCGAAGAACTGTCTGTCAACGTGCCGGTCCCCAGGCTTCCGGTCTGGTTTCCGCCCCAGCAAAGGCCGACTCCTCCATTGGCCACACCGCAAGAGTGTGTCCCACCGGCCGAAACGACGGCGAAGCTCAACGCCCCGCGGATTGGGCTGGGTGGAATTCCACCGTAAGTGAGCACGCCACTCCCAACCTGACCGGCCTGATTAGCTCCCCAACACATGCCCTCGGCGGAGGCGCGGACCACACAAGTGTGCTCGGCGCCCGCGCTTACGTCGCCGAACGGTCCCTGCACGTTTGCTAGAACCGGAATACGACGGTCCCACGATGTTCCATCCCCTAGTTGGCCCAGGTCGTTGGCCCCCCAGCACCAGAGTTCGCGTTCCAAGTCGATTGCGCAGGTATGCCGTCCGCCGGATGACACTGAGACGAAGCGGACACTGGTGAGAACGAAGGTCGCATCGGAGCGATCCGCCGAATCCCCCGTTCCCAACTGACCGCGATCGTTGGCCCCCCAGCACGCCAGACGAGCATCAACACTCAAGGCGCAGGTGTGCTCGCGGCCCGCCGACACGGCAACCCACTCGAGCGTGTCCAAGACCACCGCGGGCTCGATCACGTCACAGGCGACCAGGAGGAGACCTAGCAAGGATACAGCGGACGGGAGGCTTGGCCTGGCGCGATTCATGAGGGCACAAGTGAACTACCCTTCGCTCATTCGTCCAGAGGTGATAGCCTTCCCGCATGCGAGTTCCAGCCCGCTTCCTTTCCCTGGTCGTTCTCCTCTCGGCACAAGGCGCCTTGCAGACATCGGTTGCCCAGGAGGCCGGGGACATCTGCCCGCTCGCCGTGAGGCTCTCCTCGGCACGCGCGAGCCGGAGCTGCGTGGACCTGCGGCGACTCCCGCTGCCGGCCATGCCCACCGTCGATGCGAGCGACCGGTGGGCTCTGGTGCCGTTTCGCAGTACGGGATCGTATCGCAGCGCATACCCCGCCGATCGGAACAATGGCGTTCATTGGGCCGGACGAGGCCTTTCGTCGGCTGTGTCAGGGGGACTCCGCGTTCGATTTGACCGAGTCACTCTTTCTGTGGAGCCCGAACTCGCTTGGGCTCAAAACCTTGGGTTCGCGCTTCCCGACACGACCACTCCGGGGCTGTCCAGGTTCTCCTATCCTTGGGGGAACGGCAGTCTCGATCGATTCATGCGGCCCGGTAGCGGGCTCAGCCTCGAGTTCGATCTCGGCAACAGCTTTCTGGAAGTCGGCGCCGGGCCTCTATTGGCAGGCTTCTCCAACGAGACACTGTGGTGGGGGCCGGCCCGAAGGTACCCACTTCTATTCAGCGGGACGTCGGGGGGATTCCCGCATACCTACGCCGAGACCAGCCGGCCGCTGGAGACCGCGCTCGGCGGATTCACAGGCCGACTGTTGTGGGGACAACTGCGGGAGTCGCGCTGGTACGACGCGGACCCGGGGAACAACCGGACGCTTCTCGGGGCGTTTCAGTTGGGATGGAGGATCGACTTCGTGCCTGGTCTCGAGCTGGCCTACTCCGTTGTACGGCACGAACCGTCGGCCGACGGGGGTTTGAAGTTGGGTCAGGTAGCCCAACTCCTCACTGGAGATCCAGATGGCGAGGACCCATCCAGGAGAGGGACACCGATGGGCACGTTCAGCGTCCGGTTCGGCCTCCCCGACGATGGATTCGAAGCATACGCGGAAATCGGCCGGGGAGAGGGCTTCCTGAACCCGGTGCTCGGGGTGTCGGATACGCGCCTGAGCCTGATCTACGTGCTGGGATTCGCGCGCACCGACACTACGTCCTCGGGTGGTCGGTGGAGGGTGTCAGGTGAGCTCGTGAAGCAAGCTATGGAGTTGCCGCAGCCCGACGCGCCGACGCCGAAACCCACCAAATACGCGCCACGCCGGACCGGGCATGGACACACTCATCGCGGGCAGCTGCTCGGTACCTGGATCGGGCCTGGGTCGAACGCCCAGTTCCTGGCCGTGGATTGGCTACGATCGGCCCACACCATCGGCTTCTTCGCCGAGAGGGCCCGCCGCGACGACGACACGTATTTCCGTGTGCATGCTTTCGACCACGGCTTTCGAGGTCATGACCTGGAATGGACCCTCGGAGTCAGAGGCGGAGGCCGGCTGGGTGGCGGGCCAGCGGTGGGGACTCTCGGTGTGGGAGTCGAAATGGCTATCAGCCGGAGAAAAAACCGAGACTTCATGGGCCTCGCTCACGGGGGGAATCGTGTGTTCGTGCGGGAGTGGAACGCTTGGTGGGATGTTTATCTAGTTTGGAATCCGGCGTAGCCAAAGCCGGCCCTAGCTAGCCCCGTGGGCGAGCCCTCACCGTCCGTGGCACTTCTTGTACTTCTTCCCACTGCCGCAGTGACACGGATGGTTCCGTCCCGGCGTCTTCTCCACCGAGATCGGCTTACGCTCGGTCTGCTCACCGCGATTGGTAGACAGCCTCTTCGGATCGGGGCCCGGCGCAACAGCCATACCACCAGCCCGCGCCGACATTCCCAATTCGTCCCGCCCCCCGCCCACCGCCGCGGCCTGCCGCTGGCCCGCCTGAGCCGCCTGCTCCCCCAGCCCACCGCCCGCGGCGCTCTCCGAGGGACCGGAGTACGCCAACTTCGCCGGCGCCCGCCTGCGCGGCTGCGGTGGCCCGAACTGCGCTCGGAAGAAGACGCTGCCGACCGTTTTTCTCAAGTCGGTCATGAGGTCCACGAACATGTCGTAAGCCTCTTTCTTGTACTCCACGAGCGGGTCCTTCTGACCCCAGCCACGGAACCCGATCGACGCCTTGAGGTGATCGAGGTCGTAGAGGTGATCCTTCCACTTTTCGTCGATCACTGAGAGCATGATGAAGTTCGCCATTTGCTCCTGGTGCTCGCCGAGGCTCTCCAGCTTTCTGTGGAAACCGTCGCGCAGACCGTCGATCACCCACTGCTCGATCTCGTGACGCTCGATCTCGAGCTCGGAGTCGTGCACCTCGGGGAGTTGAGGAACCATCACGAAGAAGTCGAGCAGCAGCCGCTGCCGGAGCCCCACCAAGTCCCAGGTCTCCTCGTTTTCTCCCGCGGGCGCGAACTCGTCGATCACGTCCTCGGCGGCGTGCTCGATCATGTCCCAGATCTCTCCCTTGAGGTCCTCGCCCCCCTCCAAGGCGAACAGGCGCATGTCGTAGATGACCTCGCGCTGCTGGTTCATGACGTCGTCATAGTCCAGCAAGCGCTTGCGTGCTTCGAAGTTGTTGATTTCGACTTTCTTCTGAGCGCGCTCGATCGACTTGGTGACCAGGCCGTGCGTGATCACCTCACCCTCTTCGGCGCCCCACCGGTCCATCACGTTGGCGATGCGCTCGGAGCCGAAGAGTCGCATGAGGTCGTCCTCGAGCGACAGATAGAACTGCGACGCCCCTGGGTCGCCCTGCCGACCCGATCGACCGCGTAGCTGACGGTCGATCCTCCGGGAGTCGTGACGTTCGGATCCGAGAATCTGAAGCCCGCCCTCCTCGAGCACGTCGTCGTCCGCTTCGACTTTGAGCTTCTCGGCCCGAACGGGGTCGATCGGCCATACATCGTCCAACTCGATCCCCCGATCCTTCAGCCACGCCAGCGTCCGTGGCTCCGTGACTCCTGCACCGAGCTTAATGTCCGTGCCACGACCGGCCATGTTGGTCGCGATCGTAACCGCGCTGGGCTGGCCGGCGTCCCGAACGACCTCGGACTCGGACTTGTGGTGCTTCGCGTTGAGCACCTGGTGCGGGACGCCCCGCCTCTTGAGCATGCGCGAGAGCGTCTCCGACACGTCCACGTTCGTGGTGCCCACGAGTACCGGCAGTTCCAACTTGTGGACCCGTTCGATCTCGTCCATGATCGCGTTGTACTTCTCACGCTTCGTGCGGAAGATGAGGTCGTTGCGATCGTCGCGCACAATGGGCTGGTTGGTGGGGATGACGAGCACGTCCAGCTTGTAGATCTGGTGGAACTCGGTCTCCTCGGTCTCCGCGGTACCCGTCATGCCGGCGAGCTTGTCGTACATGCGGAAATAGTTCTGGATGGTGATCGTGGCGAGCGTCTGCGTCTCGCCATGGATCTCGACTCCCTCCTTGGCCTCCACTGCCTGGTGGAGCCCGTCGCTCCAACGCCGTCCCGCCATCTGACGGCCCGTGAACTCGTCGACGATGACGACTTCGCCACTCTCGCCGATGATGTACTTCTCATCCTTGTGGAAGAGCGTGTACGCCTTCAGCAGTTGATGGATGACGTGGATCTTCTGGCTCTTGGCGGCATACTCCGCCTCGAGCTGTTGCATTCTCTCCCGCTTCTGCTCGATCGAGAGCGTCTCGCTGTGCTCGACCTCGCCCATCTCGGCCGAGAGATCGGGCACTGTGAACGCCTCGGGATCGTTCGGTGACAACTCGTCGAGCCCGCGATCGGACAAGTGCACATTGTGCCCCTTCTCGTCCATCGCGAAGTAGAGCATCTCGTCGATTTCATGCAGGCGCTTCTCCCGCATGTAGTCGGCCTCGACCTTGTTCACGAGCGTCGACAAAGACGGATCATCTGCCAACAACTTCATGAACCTTGGGTGCTTCGGCGCGCCACGCTGCACCGCGAGCAGCTTTTCGCCCGCCTCGAACTGCTCGTCCTCCTCGGCCGCCAGGTGCTTCTCGGCCTCACTCACCATCTCGTTCGCGATACGCAGTTGCTTCTTGTAGAGGTTGCTGACGAGCAAGTTGTATTGCTTGAACGGCGTCGATGTATCGCTTCCCACCGGGCCTGATATGATGAGCGGCGTCCGGGCCTCGTCGATAAGAATCGAGTCGACCTCATCGATGATCGCGTAGGCATGATCTCGCTGCACTCGCTGCGCGAGCTGGTGCACCATGTTATCGCGCAGGTAGTCGAAGCCGAACTCGTTGTTCGTGCCGTATGTGATGTCGGCGCGGTACGCCGCTTGGCGCTCAGGCGATCCGGGGTCGTATTGGTCGATGACGTCGACGGTGACCCCCAGAAACTCGAAGATCGTCCCCATCCATTCGGCGTCGCGCTGAGCAAGATAAGTGTTCACCGTGACCAGGTGTGCCCCCCTACCAGCCAGGGCGTTGAGGTACAGCGGCATCGTGGCAACGAGGGTCTTTCCCTCACCCGTCGCCATCTCCTCGACCTTGCCGCGGTGCAGCGCGATAGCACCGATCAGCTGGACGTCGTAGGGGATCATGTCCCACGTCATGTTCTGACCCGTGACGACGATCTCCTTCCCGATCAGTCGGCGGCACGTGTCCTTCACGGCCGCAAAGGCCTCCGGCAGAATCTCCGCTAGCGAGTCCTCGACATTCTCGAGCAGCTCCGACTCGAGCTCGCCGATCTGGAGCGAGAACAGCTCGCGACCGGAAGCGTCCTCGGAACGGCGCTTTTTCTCGCGAAGTTGCTCGATCTCGGCTTTTAGATCGGCGGCCGCGCTCTCGACACGCTGCTTGAATTCCTCGGTCTTGGCGCGGAGTTGCTCGTCGGAGAGCGAGGCATAGCCTTCGGCGAACTCGTTGACCTCGTCGATGAGGGGCTGGAGCCTCTTGGCTTCACGCTTGTGATGGCTGCCGAGAAGGGTCTTTACTGTTGATTTGAGCATGGATTGTTCGGGGGTACGACGGCAATGCTGACTGGGCCGAACCGTCTACACCCTTGGTCTGGGAAAGATCGGGGCTGCCGTCGGCTGCCGCTGCAGCAGGAAGTTGCCGCAGCTAGGATCCGTACTGCTTCTGATGGTACTCCCAATACTCTCCGCTTTGTACCCGGCGCCACCACGACTCGTGCTCCAGGTACCACTCAACTGTGTCGGCGAGGCCTTCTTCGAAGCTCACCACGTTCGGAGTCCACTCCAACTCCGCCTCCGTAAGCGAGGCGTCGATCGCGTAGCGTCGGTCGTGCCCCGGCCGGTCTGTGACACTCTCGATGAGATTTGTGGGTTTTCCCAACAGACTCAAGACTGCTCGCACGACGCCGAGGTTGGTGCGCTCCGCGTTGCCGCCGAAGTTGTAGACCGCGCCTGCCTTTCCTCGGTCCGCGGCTGCGATCAGCCCGCGGCAATGATCCCTCACGTGGATCCAGTCGCGCACGTACAAACCGTCCCCGTAGACGGGCAGTGGACGGCCCTCGAGGGCATGGGTGATCATTAACGGGATCAGCTTCTCGGGGAACTGGTACGGCCCGTAGTTATTCGAGCAACGTGTGACCACCACGTCGAGGTCATGAGTGGTGTGGTAGGCGAGCGCCAGATGGTCGGCCGCGGCTTTGGTTGCCGCGTAGGGCGACCGGGGCGAGATAGGAGTCCGCTCGGTGAATCGGTGCGCCATCCCCTCCGCGTCCGCCGGGTCGAACCAGGGCAACTCGCCGTAGACCTCGTCGGTCGAGACCTGAACGAATCGCCGCACACCTACCTCGAGCGCCGCGGCAAGCAGGGTTTGCGTCCCCATGACGTTGGTGCGCACGAACGGTGCATCGGACAGAATCGAGCGGTCCACATGGGATTCGGCAGCCAGATTGAGCACGACGTCGACCCCATCCATGGATTCACGAACCACTGATGCGTCACAAATGTCGCCGTGGACAAACGTGTATCGACGGTCCTCTTCGATTCCGGCCAGACTGTCCAGATTACCTGCGTAGGTGAGCGCGTCCAGGTTGGTCACCAATGCCTCGGCATCGGTCTCGAGCAGATGATGCACGAGGTTGCAGCCGATGAAGCCGGCCCCGCCCGTGATGAGGTACTTCATGCGTTGGAGGCTTCGCCTTCAGGACGCATTTGCCGAAGGACCGCATTCCCGTGCTCGGCCGCCACCAACGTGCCGGCCCGGTAGAGCGACGTCACGGTACCCGCATCGGTCCACCACCCGTCCACTAGGTGATGCCGCAAAGAGCCGCGCTCGATGTACGCGCTGTTCACATCGGTGATCTCGAGCTCGCCACGCTTGGAGGGCTCTAGCGCGTTGATGATGTCGAAGACCGAACTGTCGTAAAAGTAGCAGCCCGTGACCGCATAGCTCGTCGGGGGATTCGTTGGCTTCTCGATGATCTCGACCACGCGGTCACCCTCGAGACGCGCAACGCCGAATCGCTCGGGATCGTCGACGTCCTTGATGAGGATCATCGCACCCTCCGGATCCGCCACGAAAGCCTCCACCGCCCCTCGAATGGGGTGCTGGAACAGGTTGTCACCTAGGATCACTACCATGGGCCCGTCGCCCACGAAGTGCTCAGCGAGCCCAAGCGCCTCGGCAATCCCGCCCTCACCTTCCTGGTACGCATAGCGCACGTGCTCGAGCCCGAACTCGTGACCGTTGCGCAGGAGGCGTAGGAAGTCACCTGCGCTGTCACCGCCCGTCACGACCAGGATGTCGTCGATACCGGCGTGTGCGAGCTGCTGCAGCGGGTAGTAGATCATCGGTCGGTCGTAGACCGGGAGCAGGTGTTTGTTCGTCACCCTCGTCATCGGGAGCAACCGGGTGCCGAGACCGCCGGCGAGAACGACTCCCTTCACCCCGCGCCGCCTGTCAGGAAGGCTCGAAGCGCCTCGGGCCACGGGGCCAAGGAGCGTCCGAGCAGTGCTTCCGTCTCGCTGACATCGAGCACCGAATCGCGAGGCCTGACCGCCGCAGCCTTCCACTCTTCGCTCGAGACAGGCTGGAGATCTGCCTCCAACTCCGCCACCTCCAGCACCGACCTAGCCAACTCGTACCATGTGGCCGTTCCTCCGTTAGTGACGTGTACGAGGCCGGTCGCCCCGATGTCGATGAGATCCGCCGTTGTCCCTGCAAGATCGCGGGCCCATGTCGGGCTCCCTCTTAGGTCGTCCACGACACGAAGCGGTGCCCCTCCGCGCGCGCGCTCCAGGATCGTCGAGACGAAATTGGCGCCGGTCGCCCCAAAGAGCCAACTACTGCGAACCGTCGTCCACTGCCCGCCGGCACCTGCCACCGCTTCTTCTCCGGCCAATTTCGACTTTCCGTAGACAGACAACGGGCGGGGCTCATCGTCGGTTCCGTACGGAGTCTCGCTGCAACCGTCGAAGACGAAGTCGGTGCTGAAGTATACGAGATGGGCCCCAGTCGCTGCGCACGCCTGGGCTACGTTTTGCGCACCACCAAGATTGGTGGCGAAGGCTCGCTCCGGTTCCGACTCGGCTCGATCGACGGCTGTGTAGGCAGCACAGTGCAGCACCAGGTCCGGTGCTTCCGAGCTGATGAACTCACGGACGAGGGACTCCTCGGTCACGTCCAGCGCCGCCGAGTCGCACGCTACGACGTGCACGCCGCGGGCTCGATACATCGAGACCATCTCACGACCGAGTAGCCCGCTCGCGCCTGTGACGAGTACCTTCATGGCCTATGACCTTCCAGTTTACCCCTCTCTCGTTGCACGATGTCGTGCTGATTCTGCCGACGCGGCACCGCGACGACCGAGGCTTCTTCAGCGAGACGTTTCGAGCCTCCGCGTTCGAGCGACATGTGCAGCGTCCGTTCGTTCAGGACAACCTAGCCCGGTCGGCGGCGGGCGTCTTGCGCGGACTTCACTTCCAGTTGGCGCCGAGGGCTCAGGGCAAGCTGATCCAAGTCCTCAGGGGCGAGATTTGGGACGTCGCGGTCGATATACGGCGCTCGTCTCCGACGTTCAGGCGCTGGGTCGGCACTCCGCTCTCCGCCGAGACCGGACACATGCTCTGGGTGCCGCCCGGCTTCGCCCACGGCTACGTAGTCACCAGTGACGGTGCCGATGTCGCGTACAAGGTCACTGCGGAGCACGAGCCAGCGCTCGATCGCGGGATCCGCTGGGACGATCCAGACCTCAAGATCCAGTGGCCCAAAATCGGGCCTATTGCGCCAAAAGACCCCATCGTCTCGGAAAAGGACCGGGCATTGCCGCTGCTTTCCGCGGCGGAGACGCTCTTCGAGTAAGACGGTACGCACGTCCCGTTAGCCGGACTCAGCCTTTCACGATCCAGCTGCCGGCACCGCCCGCGGGGATCGCCCCAGCCGCAACTACGGCGTGCCTTGCGTCTACGAGCGCCTTGGCCTTCTCAAAAATCCACGCATAGTCGAAGTCAGTGTGGTCGGTGAGAATCACCACCGCGTCGGCACCGCTCAGCAGCTCATCCGTGAGTGTTTGCGACCGCCGCGTCACTCCGTCCTCCTTCCACTCCGGCACGAACGGGTCGTGGTAGGCGACATCGGCCCCGTCGGCCTCGAGCAGCTTGAGCACGTCTAGCGCCGGTGACTCTCGCACATCATCGATGTCACGCTTATAGGCGACGCCCAGCAGCACAATCTTGGAGCCGTTGACGGCCAGCCGCTTCCTGTTCAGCACTTCGCACACCTTGTCCGCCACGAAGATCGGCATTTCGGCGTTGATCTCCGACGCGAGATCGATGAAACGGGTCTTGTAATTGAGTGTCCGCATCTTCCACGCCAGGTAGTGAGGATCGACCGGAATGCAGTGTCCGCCCAGACCTGGCCCCGGGGTGAACTTCATGAATCCGAACGGTTTGGTAGCCGCGGCGTCGATGACCTCCCACACGTCGACCCCGAGCAGGTCGGCGATGAGCGCGACTTCGTTCACCAGTCCGATGTTCACCGCCCGGAACGTGTTTTCCAGAATCTTCGTGAGCTCGGCGACCTCCGCAGACGACACACGCACTACCCTGTCGATGAAGCGCTCGTAGAACGCGGTCCCGGCGTCGCTGCACGCTTCAGTCAGGCCACCGATCACTTTGGGCGTGTTCTTGGTCGTCCACGTCTCGTTGCCGGGGTCTACTCGCTCGGGAGAAAAACAGAGGTGGAAGTCCTCTCCCACAACGAGTCCGGTGCGCTCTAGCGCGGGCTGCATGACCTCCCGCGTCATACCCGGATACGTGGTTGACTCCAGCACGATGAGCTGACCCGGTCGCAGCGCCGCCGCGACCGCCTCCGAAGCGGCGATGACGTAGGAGACGTCGGGGTCCCGGGTCTTCGACAATGGAGTCGGCACGCAGATAGAGACCGCGTCGCACTCGGCCAGCCGTCTCATGTCGGTGGTCGCCTCGAGCAAGCCCTGGTCGAGCAACGATGCAACGTCGGCGTCCGTCAGGTCCTGGATATGCGACCGACCCGTGTTCACGCCCGTGACGACCGCCGTGTTGATGTCGAACCCAATGACTTTCAGCCCGCTTCGGCCAGCTTCGACAGAAAGTGGTAGGCCGACGTAGCCGAGGCCAATGACGCCGAATGTGACGATGTCCTGGGACATAAAGTGCGGTTGGATGGAGGAGTCGGTGACCGGATGAGAACAGAAGGGCGGCGCCTAAGATACAACTGGGCGGCCTGTCGCTACCAGATGTGGCGGGCGATGGTGCGTCGCGTGTCCTTCCGAGCTAGGTCGCCACCACCGCCGGAGCCTTGGTCACCTTCCCCGCCGAGATACACCGCGTGCAAACCCGCACACGTCGCCGATTTCCGTCCTCATCGACGATCTTGAACGTCTGCAGGTTGGGCAACCAGCGCCGCCGCGTCTTGTTGTGCGCGTGGCTCACGTTGTTGCCCGTCGCCGGACCTTTCTTACAGACGTAACAAACTCTAGCCATCAGTAGCTTCCTTGGTTTCCCTAGTTCCCTGCGCCTGGTGCATTCCCCCCCCCATCCCCACTCGCGACCACCACCTGAGTGGCCTCCAGGAAGTGGGTCGCGAACTCGGCGGCGAGTTGGTCACCCTCGCTGATCGTGCCAGCGGCCGCCCACGCGGCCCTGGCGGAGTCGTTCATGGCGTGCAGTACACCGGTGGGAGTCGCGCCCAGACCCTGGGACAGGACGAGACCCTCCGCGAGCACCTCCTCGGACATCGAGACCAAGAAGGGATTTTGGTTCGGCAGTTCTAGCCAAAAGCCCTGTTCTCCGAACGAGCTCAATATTGCCAGCCCCGCTACGCGTATGGTCTGTTCCTCGAACGGCGTAGGATCTGTCTGAAGGTCCACTACAGCCACGGTGGTCGCCGTAACGGCTTCCTGGGTGGCGCTAGCGATCGAATCTTCCAGGACTCGGAGCTCGCGCTGCTCGGAAGCCTGGCCCATGAGCCAATACATGAAGCCGCCAATGACCAAGAAAGCCATGACCATCAGGGGCATGGCGAGGTCGGCAGCGCCGCGTCGGGAAGCGTTGTCCACCATGTGCGAAATCAGTCCAGTTTGAGTTTGTCCGCCAGAAGCGGTGACAAACTAGTTGACGAGCTCGATGAGCGACATCTCCGCGGCGTCACCCTTGCGATGGCCTAGCTTGAGAATGCGAGTATAACCACCCGGACGCTCTGCGAAACGAGGAGCGATATCGCCGAACAGCTTCCCTAGCACTTCGCGATCCTGGATCTTCGTCGCGGCCAGGCGGCGGGCATGCAGGTCCCCTCGGCGCGCGAGGGTGATCAGGCGCTCGGCGTAGGGACGCAGCTCCTTGGCCTTCGCTGTGGTCGTCTCGATTCTTTCGTGACGAAACAGCGAGGTGGCCATGTTACGCATGGTCGCTTTCTTGTGGCTTGGGGTACGGGAGAGCTTCCTCCCCTTCTTGCGGTGCCGCACGACTACTCCTCCCCGGCCGCTGCGGCCTCGGCTTCCTCCTCAACGAAGAACAGGCGGCCGTCCTCGCCCCTCTCGAGTTGCATGCCAAAGCGCAGCGAGTGCTCTTCCAAGAAGTCCGAGATCTCCTTTAGCGATTTCTTTCCGAAGTTCTCGATCTGCAGCATGTCGTCCTCGGAGCGCTGCACGAGATCGCCCAACGTCTGGATGTTCTCCTTCTGCAGCGAATTTCGAGAGCGAACCGACAATTCCGCGAGATCCTCAATGGGCCGCTCGAACAAGTCCTGAAGGCGCTCCGGCACCGCGACCGCTCCGGAAGGCGCGACCTCGGGAATACCACCCTCACCGAAGTACAGCATGTACTCGAAGTGCTTGCGCACGAGCTCAGCGGCATACGCCACCGCGCGCTCCGGGTCGACCGAGCCGTCGGTCTCGATATGAAGCGTCAGGCGATCGAAGTCGGTGCGCTGACCCACGCGGGTTTCTTCGACGGTGAAATTCGCGCGTCGGACCGGATTATAAATCGAGTCGATGCGTACGAGGTCGACGGGCGCGCCACGTGGAATGGGATGCGCGTCAGCGAGTACGAATCCGCGACCCTTGTTCACATGCAGCTCGACGTTGACCTCGCGCTTCTCTTGGAGCGTGAACAAGTGGTGATCCGGATCCATGATCTCCGCGCCCGCGGTCGGCTGGATGTCGCCAGCCGTGACGGGACCGGTCTTTTTGACGTGGATCTCCAGAACCACTTCGTCGACGTCGTCGTCCAGCGTGATCACGAGCGCCTTCAGGTTCTGGATGACCTGATGGACGTCTTCGACCACACCAGTGATCGTCTGATGCTCATGCACCACACTGTCGATGCGGAAGCCCCAAACGGCTGAACCGCGCAGCGACGACAGCAATACACGCCGCACGGAGTTGCCCAAGGTGTGGCCGAAGCCTCGCTCGAGCGGCTCGATGACGAAACGGGCGTTTCGTGCGTCGTCCGGATCCCCGATGCCCTCGATGCGCTCGGGAAGTACCAGTCCGGTGAGATCTAATTCCACGTTGCCTCCTGCTTAGCCTGGGACGCCGCGAGCCGCCTAACGATCCCGGCGATCGGATTATTTCGAGTAGAGCTCGACGATGAGCTGTTCACGTGCCGCCAGCGGAATGTCCGCCCTCGTCGGTTCACGCACCAAACGGCCCACGCGCGCCTTCTCGTCGAGCGCGAGCCAATCTGCCAGCGCGGGACGAGTGCGCGCCTCAAGAGCCCCTTGCACGGGCACGATGTCTTTCGACTTGGCCTTCACCGCGATCTCGTCGCCCGCCTTCACATGGAGGCTCGGGACATCCACGATACGGCCGTTGACCTCTACATGACGGTGACGCACAAGCTGCCGTGCCGCGCTGCGGCTGACCGCAAAACCCATGCGAAAGACGATGTTGTCCAGGCGCGTCTCGAGCGAAACGATGAGGTTCGCGCCGGTGATGCCAGGGACATGGGCGGCACGCTCGAAAAGCGTGCGGAACTGCTTCTCGTGGAGCCCATAGATCCGCTTGACCTTCTGTTTCTCGCGCAGCTGAACGGCGTAGTCGGACTGCTTGCGTCGGCGAGCCTGCGCGGGTCCATGCTGACCCGGCGGGTACTGGCGCCGCTCGACGGGGCACTTTTCGGTGTAGCACTTCTGCCCCTTCAAGAAAAGCTTCTGACCTTCTCGGCGGCAGAGCTTACAAACGGGACCGGTATAACGAGCCATGGCTTTGTGGTATTCCCTCTAGACGCAACTTTGTGTGATGTTAGACGCGACGCTTCTTAGGCGGCCGGCACCCGTTGTGCGGCAGCGGGGTCACGTCTTGGATGGACTTGATGTGGAGACCAACGGCGGCGAGCGCTTGGATCGCGGACTCACGTCCGGAGCCTGGGCCCTGGACACGCACGTCGAGGCGCTTCACACCCATGCCGACGGCCTCACGCCCTACCTGTTCGGCGGCCACGGTGGCAGCAAACGGGGTCGACTTCTTGGAGCCTTTGAAGCCGGCTTTTCCGGCGCTGGCCCACACGAGGACGTTCCCTTGGTTGTCGGCAATCGTGATGATCGTGTTGTTGAAGGTCGCCTTGATGTGCGCAACGCCCTCAGCTTCGACGACCTTCTTCGAGCGCTTGGTTGGGGTCTTTGGATTTGCCACGTTCTCTCACCTGATCCCTGGTTCCTTCTCTTCAAACAGTGCCGAAGCGGCGATCCGGGGCTGGTGCCTCGGGTGACGCCGCATCGAGTGATACGCCGGCTCAGCCGTGGTGTAACCGTCGGCTCAACGAGCGAGCGGGCCTGTCGGGCCACCTACTTCTTCGGCGGCGTCTTCTTTCCTGCGATGGATCTCTTGGAGCCCTTGTGCGTGCGCGCGTTGGTATGCGTCCGCTGACCCCTCACCGGCAGACCGCGCCGATGTCGCAGTCCCCGGTAGCAACCAATGTCCATGAGACGCTTGATGTTCATGGATGTCTCGGTGCGCAACGCGCCCTCGACCTTGTAGTTCCCCTCGATCTGCCGACGCAAGCGGTTCACGTCGTCGTCATCGAGGTCCTGAGTACGGCGGTCGGCGTCCACACCGCACTCCCGGATGATCTCCGCCGCGCGCGTCGCGCCGATCCCGTAAATGTAGGTCAGGGCGACTTCGATTCGCTTACCACGCGGAAGATCAACGCCAGCAATACGTGCCATGTCTTACTTTTTCCCTCTAGCCTTGGCGCTGTTTGTGCTTGGGATCACGCGAGCAAATAATGCGCACGACACCCTTCCTGCGGATGACTTTGCAGTGCTCACAGATCGGCTTTACGCTGCTTCGGACCTTCACTCAGACATCTCCACGTGCGTTTGTTGCATAGCTTAACAGTATAACCAAGCCCTGGTGTGGCTTCAAGCACCGTTGGGGACGCCAGAACCCGCATGAACTGGGGCTCCCGTAGCTGTCAACACCCTCGGGCCCTCCGCCGTGATTGCGACGGTATGTTCGAAGTGTGCCGATGTCGTTCGGTCGGCCGTAACCACCGTCCATCCGTCATCGAGAGTTCTTATGTCGGGTGACCCCGCCGAGAGCATCGGCTCAATGGCCAGAATCATTCCGTCCCTCAGCAACGGACCGTGTCCGGCCCGTCCGTGGTTCGGCACCTGGGGCTCCTCGTGCACGTCCCGTCCCACGCCGTGTCCCACGAGGTCCTTGATGATGCCGAAGCTCGTCCCTGCTACGGTGCGCATGACGGCCGCACCGATGTCGCCCACGTGATTCCCCGGGACTGACGCCTCAATCGCGGCCCACAAGGACCTCTCCGTCACGTCCAGCAACCGCTGCACGTCGTCGCTCACCTCGCCGACGCGGAATGTCCAAGCCGAATCGGAGCACCACCCGTCGACCTTCACACCGACATCGATTGACACGATGTCGCCGTCGCGCAGCACCCGCGTCGCGCTCGGAATGCCGTGCACGACCTCCTCGTTCACCGAAGTGCACACGCTTCCGGGGAAGCCATAGAGGCCCTTGAACGCGGGCACCGCCCCTTCATGTGAGACGATATACTCGTCGCATAGGCTGTCGATCTCCTCGGTCGAGACACCAGGAGCGACCCGCGTATCGAGTTCGGCAAGCAGCCCGGCGATGATCGCGCCCCCGCGGCCGACCACGTTCATCTCGTCAGCAGTCCGCAAATTGATCATCGCGACTCAGACACCAACCGCATTGCGCACGTCCGAGTACACGTCATCCATGCCGCGCTCGGCTTGAACCCGTAGCAGGCCTGAATCATGCGCCTCATAGTGGGCCACCAGCGGCGCGGTCTGCTCTTGATACACTTCCAAGCGGTGCAGCACCGTATCCGGCTCGTCGTCGATGCGGTGGATGAGCGGACCGCCACATTTGTCGCAGACCCCCTCAATCTCCGAAGTGTTCAGATGGACATTGAAGACCGCGCCACAGTCCATGCAGCTTCTTCGCCCGCTCATCCGCTCGACGAGGGTTTCGTTCGAAGCCTCCAGGAGCACGACTCGGTCGACCTGCCTACCAACCCCGGACAGCACCGAATCGAGTCCGTCCGCCTGAGCGGTCGTTCGCGGGAAGCCGTCGAACAGAAGGCTCGCTTCGCTTGGCATGCTCGCGAGGTGGTCGCGAACGAGGTCGAGGATGAGCGCATCGGGAACGAGCTCGCCGGCATCCATATACCCCGGAGCCTGCGTGCCGAGCTCAGTGCCGTCACGGCGTGCCGCGCGCAGCAAATCTCCGGTGGAGATGTGCTCGCCGTCGATCGCAGCTGTGAGACGCACCGCCTGCGTGCCTTTTCCGACGCCCGGAGGACCGAGAAGGATGACGACCATCGACATCTACATGTACCGCGAGCGGCCCCGCATTTTCACCCGACCCTTCTTCATGAAACCGTCATAGTGACGGAGCATGAGTAGCTGCTGCGCTTGCTGCACCGTGTCGAGACCCACACCCACCACGATTAGGAGGCTCGTACCTCCGAAGAAGAACGTGTTGATGTCGAAGACGTCGAAGATCCAGAACGGGACCAGCGCCACGATGGCCAGATAGATCGAGCCGGGTAAGGTCACGCGGGTCAGAACCCGGTCGATGTACTCGGCCGAGCGCGCGCCCGGTTTCACACCCGGGATGAACCCACCTTGCTTCTTCAGGTTCTCCGCGAGGTCGATCGGGTTGAATATGATCGCGGTGTAGAAGTACGTGAAGAACACGATCAGGAGGCCATACGTGATGTAATAGGGCCAGCCGTTTGGTGCGAAAATCTCGTTGATCGTGCGGAGCCATTCGTTGTCCATGAACGCGGCGGCCGTGCCGGGTACCACGATGAACGACTGCGCAAAGATGATCGGCATGACGCCCGCTGAGTTGATGCGCAGCGGGATGAAACTCTTCTGACCCTCTCGGATGCGACCCCGGCCCACAACCTTGCGCGGAATCTGCACCGGGATTTTTCGGGCCGCCATCGTCATCGCGACCACCGCGGCCGTGACACCGACCACCACGAAGATCAAAGCAGCCAGGTCGAACGCGCCGAGCTCGCCGAGCCGGAACGACTCGTAGGTCCGAACCACCGCCGCCGGGAACCCCTGGATGATCGAGAAGAAAATCAGCAGCGACATGCCGTTGCCGATACCGTGCTCCGTGATCTGCTCGCCAAGCCACATGACGAAGATCGCGCCCACGGTGAGCGTGATGACGGTCGTGAACACGAACAGCAAGCCGGGCGTGCTCACCGCGCCGGGGATCGCCTGCAGGAATGCTGCATACCCGTAGGCCTGGGCCGCCGACAGCACGATGGTGGTATAGCGCGTCCACTGGGTCAGCTTCTTGCGGCCCTCTTCGCCTTCCTTTTGCAGCTTTTCGATGGTTGGGAAGACCGCGGCGAGCAGTTGAAACATGATGCTCGCCGAGATGTAGGGCATGATGCCCAAGGCCAGGATCGTCGCGCGCGACAGCCCCCCGCCCACGAACATGTCGTAGATGCCGAAAAAGGTCCCCTCAAGCTGACCGAACTGTTCACGAAGCGCGCCCACGTCCAGGCTGGGCACCGTGATGTGCGACCCCGCTCGGTAGATGAGCAGGATGAACAAGGTGAAGAGGACCTTCTCCTTGAGCTCCGGAACCCGGAAGAGGTTTTGTACTGGATTCGCCATGCTACGACACGTCCTCTGCCGCTGCACCGATCACGGTCACCGATCCCCCAGCCGCCTCGATCTTCGCTTGAGCGCTCTTGCTGAATCTGTGGGCGCTCACATCAAGCGACTTCTCCATGTCGCCCTCCCCGAGAATCTTCACGGGTTTGTGAAGCGACGCGATGAGCCCGGCCGCCTTGAGCGCATCCAGGCCCACATCACCGTCACACCGGCTCAGATCCCGAACGTTGACCACCTGGTACTCGACACGGTTGATGTTCTTGAAGCCGCGTTTCGGAATCCGGCGCAGGAGCGGCATCTGGCCACCCTCGAAGTCCCGGCGGATGCGTCCGCCCGAGCGCGATTTCTGGCCGTCCTGTCCCCGTCCCGCGGTCTTGCCCAAACCGGACCCCTGTCCGCGACCAACACGCTTGCTGTTGCGGCGGGACCCTGCGGGGGGACTCAGATCATGTAGTTCTGCCATTTCTCTGCCGTTTCCTCAGTCCTGTTCTGTCACGTCAACCATGTAGGCGACTTGGTTGATCATCCCTCGGATCGCCTCATTGTCCTCATGGATCACGCTCTGCTGGTGACGCTTTATTCCCAACGCGCGCAGCGTGCGGCGGTGCTTGGTGAGCCGGCCGATTCCGCTCCGCGTCTGGGTGATCTTGATCATCTTGGGCTTCTTCTTCTTAGCCACAATACACTCCCAATTCTTCCACCGTGACGCCACGCTCTTCCGCTGCTCGCTCGGCTGTAACGAGTTCGGTCAAGCCGTTCATCGTGGCGCGTACGACGTTGATCGGGTTGTTGCTACCCAGACTCTTGGTGAGCACGTCCTTCACGCCCGCCGCCTCGAGCACCGCGCGCACAGGGCCACCCGCGATCACACCGGTGCCAGGGGCAGCTGGACGAAGCAGCACACGCCCCGCACCCCAGCGACCTATGATGTCGTGCGGGAGCGTCCCGTTCTGGATCGGCACCTTCACCATGTTCTTGCGGGCCTGCTCGAAGGACTTCCGAATCGCTTCGGCGACCTCGTTCGCTTTGGCCAGCGCGATGCCGACGTTCCCCTTCTGGTCGCCCACGGAAACCAGGGCCGAGAAGGAAAACCGCCGTCCACCCTTCACGACCTTGGCGACGCGGTTGATGAAGATGACGTTCTCAACAAGGTCGGTCTCGCGACGGCGCCCCTGCTTCTTCTTTTTCTTTTGGTCTCTTCCAGCCATCAGAACTCCAGACCTCCCTTGCGGGCGCCGTCGGCGAAGGCTTTCACCCGGCCGTGGTACTTGTATCCACCGCGATCGAAGACCACGGTGTCGATTCCCTGCGCTTTCGCGCGCTCGCCGAGCAGCTTCCCAGCGGCGTAGGCGTGCTCCACCCGGCGGTTCTCACTCTCCGCCGAGAAGTCCTTCAACTCGGGAGTGAGCGTCGAAAGCCCGATGAGCGTGCGGTGGGCGTCGTCGTCGACAAGCTGCCCCTCGATGTTCTTCAACGAACGAAAAACGACGAGGCGCGGACGCTCTGCGGAGCCGCGCACCTTGTTCCGAACTCGGAAGTGACGTCGCATCCGCTGAAGCGAACGGCTCTTCTTGAGTTTGCGCTGTTTGATCATCGTCATTGTTATACCCCGGCTGCTGTCTTACCGGCCTTACGCCGAACATGTTCACCCTTGTACCGAATTCCCTTGCCCTTGTAGGGCTCGGGCGGTCGGAACGCGCGAATGTCCGCCGCTGCCTGGCCAACTTTTTGCTTGTCGATCCCGGACACGACGATCGTCGTCTGGTTCGGGCACTCGAGACTGACACCGTCGTCTGGTGTGTATTCGATTGTGTGGCTGAACCCGAGGCTGAGGGTCAGGCCCTTGCCCTTGAGATCCGCCCGGTAACCCACGCCGACGATCTCCAGCGTCTTGGCAAAACCGTCGGTCACGCCGATGACCATGTTCGCGATCAACGAACGAGTGAGCCCGTGCAACGCCCGGTGCTGCTTCTCCTCGGATGGCCGCTCTACGCGAACCTCTCCCCCGTCGATGACGACGTTCATGTCCGGGTGTGCGCTGAGCTGCAAGGAACCCTTGGGGCCCTTCACGCTGAGCGTGCCATTCGCCTGTTTGACTTCGACTCCCTTGGGGAGCACCACAGGCATCTTTCCAATACGCGACATCGTTTCTCTTTCGCTCGCTGCTTACCAGACCACGGCCAGCAACTCGCCACCGACGCCCTGCTCACGGGCGTTGCGGTCGGAGAGCATACCGGCCGAAGTCGACAGGATTGCCATGCCGAGACCGTTCCGTATCCGAGGGATGTCATCCTTGGCGACGTACCTGCGCAGGCCGGGACGTGAGACACGCTCGATGTGACGGATGATCGGCTTGCCCTCGTAGTACTTCAGGTAGACCCGGAGCACGCCGAAGCGTCCGTCCGCGAGCACCTTGTGGGCGTGCACGAAATGGCTCTCTTGCAGCAGCCGTGCGATCTCGATCTTCTTCGTGGACACGGGCATATCCACCCACTTGTGGGCCGCCTGGCCGGCGTTCCGGATGCGGGTGAGCATGTCCGCGATGGGGTCGGTCATCATGACTGTATTGTTCCTCCTACCAACTCGACTTGCGCACACCAGGGATTTCGCCCCTGAGCGACATCTCCCGGAAACAGATCCGGCAGATTCCAAACTTCCGCATGAAGGCTCGGGGCCTCCCGCATCGCTGACAGCGGTTCCGCTGGCGCACAGCGAACTTGGGCGTGCGTTTTGACTTCTCAATGAGCGCCTTTCTGGCCATTCGAAACTCTCTCTACCTAGGCGGTCGCGCCGATCTGCACCGGTACCGCGCCGCGGAACGGGAAGCCCAACTCACGCAGCAGGGCGAATCCCTCGTCATCCTTATCAGTGGACGTGACCACCGTGATGTCCATCCCGTGAATCTTACGGACCTTCTCGTAGTTGATCTCGGGAAAGATGATCTGCTCTTTCACGCCCATGGTGTAGTTACCGCGACCGTCGAAGGAGCGCGTCTTCAGCCCCCGGAAGTCACGGACACGCGGAATCACCGTAGTGATCAGCCGATCGAGGAAGAACCACATCTTTTCGCTCCGCAACGTCACCGAAGCGCCGATGGGCATGCCTTCGCGCAGCTGGAAGTTCGAGATCGAGCGCCGGGCGCGATTCGTCAGGGGCTTCTGACCGGAGATCACCGCGAGCTCGGCAATAATGCTGTCGAGCAGCTTTGGGTCCTTTGCCCCTTCACCTGTGCCCACGTTGATCACGACCTTCACGACCTTGGGGATTTGGTGCGAATTCACGTAGCCGAATTCTTCCTGGAGCTTGGACCTCACGTGGTCCGTGTAATGCTTCTTGAGTCGTGGTTCCATCGTCATTGCGGTTTCGGAATCGGATTGCCGGTCTTCACCGCGATCCGCTCCTTGGTTCCGTCCTCTTCGAGGCGCGTGCGTACGCGGCTGGCGACCTCGCCTGTCGGGTCGATGAGCATCACGTTCGAGACGTGGATCGGCGCCGCGAAGGTGATGATACCGCCGTCGGAGTTCGCCTCGGTCGGGCGTGTGTGCCGCTTGCGAATGTTCACGCCTTCCACGCGCACGCGCGCCTTCTCTCTCAGGACCTCGAGCACAGCTCCCTCGATGTCGCGGTCGTTGCCGCGAATCACCCGGACTCGGTCGCCCTTCATGATCCGATGCTTGATCCCGGCCATCACAGTACCTCGGGTGCCAGGGAAACGATCTTCATGTACTTCCTCTCGCGCAGCTCGCGGCCCACGGGCCCGAAGATGCGGGTGCCGCGTGGCTCACCTTGATCGGTGATGATTACCGCCGCGTTGTCCTCGAATCGGATGTAGGTGCCGTCACGCCGACGCGTCTCCTTCGCGGTGCGTACGACCACCGCCCGGACGACCTCACCTTTCTTGATGCCGGCATTGGGCATGGCGTCCTTCACGGTCGCGACGATGACGTCGCCCACCCCCGCGTACCGGCGTCCCGACCCGCCGAGCACCCTGATACAGAGTGCCGACTTGGCGCCCGTGTTGTCGGCGATCCGAAGGATCGACTCCTGCTGAATCATCTCTCGATTCCTCTAACGTTCGGTTAGGCCTGGCGAACTGCTCGACCGGTGACACGCCAACGCTTGGTCTTGGACAGCGGACGGGTCTCCTCGATCTGCACGTCGTCGCCTACCTGGTATTCGTTGTTCTCATCATGCGCCCGGTACTTCTTGGTGCGCTTCACGCCCTTGCCATAGAGCGGGTGGGCAAATCGACGTTCGACCAAAACGGTCACGGTCTTGTCACCCTTGTCGCTCACGATCACACCGATGCGCACCTTGCGCCGGTTGCGCGTCTTCGGTGCCTCGGCCGCCTCGGGGGCGGGAACCTCTGAAGCTTCCGTCTCTGGTGTCTCGGCCGCCGAGGCTTCAACCTCAACCTGTTCGTTCTCGTTGTCGCTCATGGCTTCCTGGCTCACGCGTTCTCAGCGGAATTCTGCGCGAGCTCACGCTCGCGACGCACAGTCCTCAGGCGCGCGATGTCGCGCCTGATCTGCTTCGGCAGCCCCACATTTTCGAGCTCCATCATCGAGCCCTGAAAACGCAACTTGAACTGCTCTTCCCTAAGCTCTTTGAGCCGGGCTTCGATCTCAGTGTCATCCCAATCACGGATGTCGTCAGCCTTCATCATTCTCTCCTAGAGCTGGTTGGTGCGGACGACGAACCGGCACTTGATCGGCAGCTTCGCAGCGGCCAATTGCATCGCCCGCTCTGCCACCTGCTCATCCACGCCTTCGAGCTCGAACATGATCCGGCCCGGCTTCACCACGGCGACCCACCCTTCCGGGTTGCCCTTACCCTTGCCCATGCGCGTCTCCGCGGGCTTCTTGCTGATCGGTTTGTCCGGGAAGATCCTAATCCAGACCTTGCCGCCCCGCTTGATATGCCGGGTCATCGCCACCCGGGCTGCCTCGATCTGACGATTGGAGATCCAGCAAGGCGCAGTCGCCTGCAGGCCGTACTCGCCGAAGGACACGAGATTGCCGCGCGTGGCCTTACCGGTCATGCGGCCCTTGTGCAT
>Ga0310345_10000649_pt1 | contig 47073 bp, 45 predicted proteins | sample HC15DNA20500_MG_FD_204667 | JGI IMG/M metagenome (GOLD analysis project Ga0310345, IMG submission 204667) | Marine microbial communities from station ALOHA, North Pacific Subtropical Gyre - HC15-DNA-20-500_MG | ecosystem: Environmental > Aquatic > Marine > Oceanic | place: Pacific Ocean: North... | reverse complement strand
ATCGTCGGCTTCGATTAACAACCGGTTAAGCATAACTTCCCGGTCGTGTCGAAACAACGCTTTGCAACGGAATGTTGCAGGGATCCGTTAACGTGGCGGCGCGATCCGGCGCAGGACCCAGCCGGCGAGGTAGAGCGATCCGCAGATCAGCACCCGCGGCGGCGGGCCCCCGGCGGCGCCCTGCGCGTCGGCCCGCGCGGCGGCGCGGGCGAGGGCCGCGTCGAAGCCCTCGGCGGGCGTTGCGTCAAGGCCCGCGGCGCGCCCGGCCTCGGCCAGCGTCTGCGCGGGGAGCGAGGCGGCCGCGTCCGGGATCGCCAGCGTCTCGACCGAGGCGGCGAGCCCCCGGAAATGCGCCAGAAACCCCGACGGATCCTTGGTTTCCAGCATCCCGACCACCAGCCGCAGGGGGGCGGGGCGACGCTCGTTCAGGGCGGCCATGTGGGCGGCCAGCGCCTCGCCCGCGGCGACGTTGTGGCCGCCGTCGAGCCAGACCTCCGACTCGGGCGGCAGGGCGGGCAGCAGCGCGGGTTCGAGCCGCTGCAGCCGCGCCGGCCACTGCACCTGCGAGAGCGCCGCGGCGCAGGCGGCGTCCGAGGCGCCGAGCCGGCGCAGGGCGGCCAGCGCCGCGCCCGCGTTCTCGATCTGGTGGGCGCCGGGCAGGGCCGGCATGTCGAGGTCGAGCAGGCCGCGCTCGTCCTGGAAGACCAGCCGCCCGCGCTCCGACCAGGCCTGCCAGTCGCGGTTCGCCACGATCAGCTCGCAGCCCAGCGCCTGGGCCCGCGCCTCGATCACCGCCAGCGCGTCGTCGGGCTGGGGGCCGACCACGCAAGGCACGCCCGGCTTCAGGATCCCGGCCTTCTCGCCGGCGATCTCGGCGATGGTCTCGCCCAGGTACTGCTGGTGGTCGATGGAGATCGGGGTGATCACCGTCAGCGCCGGGCGGTCCACCACGTTGGTGGCGTCCAGCCGCCCGCCCAGCCCGGTCTCGAGCAGCGTGTAGTCCGCCGGCCGGCGCGCGAAGGCCAGCATCGCGGCGCAGGTGGTGATCTCGAAGAAGGTGATCGAGGTTCCGCCGTTCACCCGCTCGCACTCGTCCAGCAGGGCCGCGAAATCGGGCTCGGCGATCAGCTCGCCGGCGAGGCGGATGCGCTCGTGGAAGCGGGCGAGGTGGGGGGAGGTGTAGACGTTGGTCGTCTTGCCCGCCGCCTCCAGCCCCGCGCGGATCATCGCCAGCGTCGAGCCCTTGCCGTTGGTCCCCGCGATATGCACCACGCCGGGCATCGACCGCTCGGGGTGGCCGAGCTGCGCCAGCAGGCGGTGCATGCGGTCGAGCGTCAGGTCGATGATCTTGGGATGCAGCGTCATCAGCCGCTCTAGGATCGCGTCCGAGGGCGCGGTCCCGGCCTGGCCGCGGATCGAATCCGCGGTGACGCCGCCCATGCCCGGGGCGACCGGCGCGCCCGGGGGGACGGGTCCGGCGATCTCGCTGGGCTGCGGGCTCAAGCCTCGGGGGACCCTGACTTGGCGGCCTCGACGACCTCGGCCACGTCCTGGGCGACGGGCGAGGGGGCGGGCAGGTCGCCGTGGACCCGCGGGGTCGCGTTCATCAGCAGGCGCAGCAGGCGGGCGAGCTCGTCGCGCATCTCGCGGCGGTGGATCACCCGGTCGAGCATCCCGTGGTCCAGCAGGTATTCCGCGCGCTGGAAGCCCTCGGGCAGGGTCTCGCGGATGGTCTGCTCGATCACGCGCGGGCCGGCGAAGCAGATCAGGGCGCCGGGCTCGGCGATCTGCACGTCGCCCAGCATCGCGTAGGAGGCGGTGACGCCGCCGGTGGTGGGGTTGGTCAGGACCACCACGTAGGGCAGGCCGGCCTCCTTCACCATCTGCACGGCGACGGTGGTGCGCGGCATCTGCATCAGGGACAGGATCCCCTCCTGCATGCGCGCGCCGCCGGCGGCGGCGAAGACCACGAAGGGCGCGCGGCGCTTCACGGCGCGCTCGGCCCCCGCGATCATCGCGTTGCCCACCGCCATGCCCATCGAGCCGCCCATGAAGGCGAAGTCCTGGGCCAGCGCCACCACCGGCAGGCGGCCCAGCTCGCCCTCGGCCAGCAGCGTCGCCTCATGCTCGCCGGTCTTGCGGCGGGCGTCGCGCATGCGGTCGGGATAACGCTTCTCGTCCCGGAACTGGAGCGGGTCGGCCAGCGGCTCGGGGACCGCGATCTCGTGGTAGCTCCCGCCGTCGAAGAGCGCGGCGAAGCGGTCGCGCGGCGAGATGTGCATGTGGTGCTGGCAGGAGGGGCAGACGTTCAGCGCCTCGGCCAGCTCGCGGTGGAACAGCATCGTCCCGCACTCGTCGCACTTGCGCCAGAGGTTGTCCGGCATCTCGCGCTTGGTCGAGGTGAACAGCGTGTTCAGCGAGTTGATCCGCGGGCGGACGTAGTCGTTGATCCAGTTCATGGCCCGATCCCGTTTCCTGCCCAGGCGCCTGCGCCGCATCGCTCGCCGGACGCCGAGCGCCGGCCGGTGCGCGCCGAGGTAGCGACGCAGGGCCGGATTTGCAAGCGGCTCGCCGTCGGAGGGGGCGGTTCGGTTGCGCCGGGAAACCGGGCCCCGCGGCTTTCGTGGCGCGCGCGGGCGCGCGTGGGCGGAAAATCGCCGGATCGAGGGGCGATTGCGACGCGCGATGTCGCATTCCGCATTGCGGCGGGTTGAATGCTGCGCTGCGGCGGCTCATGCTGTCTGGCATCGGAACTATCGGAGGGCCGGCGGATGCCGATGGGCGCGGGCGAGATCTGGACCTGGAGCGAAGGGTCCTGGCATCAGGGCGACGTGCGCGTGGCGGGCGCGGCCGATCACGGGCTGTGGCAGGGCGTGTCGGTGTTCGACGGCGCCCGGGGATTCGAGGGGGTCGCCCCCGACCTCGATCTGCACTGCGCCCGGGTGAACGCCTCGGCGCTGGCCATGGGGCTGGAGCCGACGATGGCCGCCGGCCAGATGCTGGAGCTGGCGACCGAGGGGCTGGGCAAGTTCATCTCCGACATCCCCGTCTACATCCGCCCGATGTACTGGTCGCGCTCGGGCGACGCCTCGCTGATCTGCGCGGATCCCGAGAGCACGGCCTTCGCGCTCAGCCTCGAGGCGCTGCCGATGGCCGATCCCGCGGCGATGCCGAACGGCGGCATGTCGCTGACCACCACCCAGTATCGCCGGCCGATCCAGGCGGTGGCGGTGATGGATGCGAAGGCCGGCTGCCTCTATCCCAACAACGCCCGGATGATGCGCGAGGCGAAGGCCAAGGGCTTCGACAACGCGCTGGTGCAGGATCTGGCGGGGAACGTGGCGGAGCTGTCGACCTCCAACGTCTTCATGGTCCGCGACGGGATCGTCGCCACGCCGATCCCCAACGGCACCTTCCTCAACGGCATCACCCGCCAGCGGGTCATCAAGCTGCTGCGCGAGGCGGGGATGGAGGTGGTCGAGACCACCCTCACCCTCGACGACTTCCGCGCGGCGGACGAGGTGTTCTCGACCGGCAACGCCTCGAAGGTGGTGCCGGTGTGGAAGTTCGACGAGGTCGAGTACGGCCCCGGCCCGGTGGCGAAGCGGGCGCGCGAGCTCTACTGGGACTTCGCCCACGCCTGAGGGCGCAGGCCCCGCGCGGACGACCGCAGGCCCCGGACCCGGTCCGGGGCCTGCCGCGTTCCGGGGCCTTTGCAGGGCGGCGGGCTCAGATCCGGCGCAGGAAGCGGCGCAGGCGGGTGGGGTTGAGGCTGCCCAGCGCCAGGTGCTCCAGCGTCTCGCGCGAGGTCAGTGCGTCCCAGAGCTGGCGGCGGCGGTCCGCCTCGCGCCAGCGCTCGGCCCGGGCGGGGTCGGCGAGGGCGTCCAGCACCTCCTCGGCCCAGGGGGCGTGGCGGGCCTCCCAGCCGGCGGGGGCGGGCGCCTCCCAGATCCGCGCCATCAGCACCGCGAAGCTCTGGAAGGCCTTGCGCGGGCGGCCGGGGGCGAAGCGGGCGGCGGCGGCCTCGACGTCGGCCGGGCCGCCGGGGGCGGGGGGCGCGCCGTCGCGGGTCAGCAGCCGCCAGTCCAGCGCATCGCGCAGCCGCAGCGAGCGGCGCTGCCGCCGGCGGTCGGCGATCTGGGCGTGATGGACGAGGTGGACCAGCCGGTCCTCCGCCGTCGGGATCCGCAGCCCCGGCAGGCGGGTGGGCAGCGCGCGGGCGCGCAGGTCCTTCAGCGGGCCGCCGCGGGACCAGCCGGTGCGGGTGTGCAGCTCCACCGTGGCGATGCCGCCGCGGGGCGGGAACAGCGCCGGGAAGTGGTAGTCGGTCGCCACATAGGCCTCGGCGTCGCCGGTGTAGCCGGCGCCGCGCAGGGCGTCGACGGCGCGGGGCAGGTCGGCGGGCGCCACCAGCAGGTCGAGGTCCACCATCTCCCGCCAGGGCGCGGGCTCGCCCCCCGCCTCGGCGATCGCGGCCGCCCCTTTCAGCGCCACCGCCTCCAGCCCCGCCGCGGCCAGCAGCCCGGCGAGGTCGCGGACCTGGGCGGCGAAGCGGGCGGCCGTCGTCTCCCGGCTGCGGATGGCGGGGTCGAGCAGCAGGCCCGCCACCGGCGCCGGCAGCGCCCGAGACAGCGCCTTGCAGGCGGGCCAGGCCACGCCCTGGGCGGCGGCGAAACCCACCAGGTCCAGGGTCCGCGCCCGCGGCGGCGGCGGCGTTTCGCCCGCGTCCCAGGCGCGCAGCAGGCCGAGCGTCTCGGCCACCACCAGCGGCCCGGGCGCCGGCCCGGCGCTGTCCCCGGCCGCGCTCATCGGGCGCGCCGCTTCGGACGGAGATCGCGGGGCGGGGTCAAGATCGTCGTCGGCTCCTCAACTCTGCCGGAGGTTTCGCGCATCCCCGCGCCCAGGTCCAGCGGCGCGGGGACGCGGGGTTGGCGCCGGCCCCGCTCCCCGTCAAGGTGGCGCCGGCGGACGCGGAGCGCTACACGCCCCGAGACATGCCGACCGGGAGACCGCATGACCCTCGCCCTGATCCACCACGAATCGAGCCTCGGCCACGTCGAGCCGCCGGGCCACCCCGAGCGCGTCGACCGCATCAGGGCCGTGGCCGCGGCGCTGGAGGACGAGCGGTTCGCCAACCTGCACCGGGTCGAGGCGCGCCCCGCCGACGACGCGCTGCTGCGCCTCGCCCATCCGCAGCGCCACATCGACCGGATCCGCGCCGCGATCCCGCAGGAGGGGGGGGCGATGCTGGATTCGGATACCTACCTCTCGCCGGGCTCGCTCGACGCGGCCCTGCACGGCGCGGGGGCGGCGGCGCAGGCCGTCGACATGGTCCTCGACGGCGACGTGCGCGCGGCCTTCGTCGCCATGCGCCCCCCCGGCCACCATGCCGAGCCGGAGAAGCCGATGGGCTTCTGCCTCTTCGCCAACGCCGCCATCGCCGCCCTGCACGCGCTGGAGAACCGGGGGCTGAGCCGCGTCGCCGTCGTCGACTTCGACGTTCACCACGGCAACGGCACCCAGGCGGTGCTGTGGGACGAGGGGCGGGCGACCTTCTGCTCCTCCCACCAGTGGCCGCTCTATCCCGGCACCGGGGCGGAGTCGGAGACCGGGGCCCATGGCAACGTGCACAACGCAGGCCTCCGCCCCGGCTCCGGCGGCCCCCAGTTCCGCGCGGTCTGGGAGAACCGGCTGCTGCCGGCGGTGGCGGCCGCCGCGCCCGAACTGATCATCGTCTCGGCCGGGTTCGACGCCCACCACCGCGACCCGCTGGCCGAGCTCAACCTGGTCGAGGCGGATTTCGCCTGGATCACCCACCGCATCTGCGACCTGGCCGAGACCTGCGCGGAAGGCCGCGTCGTCTCGGTGCTGGAAGGCGGCTACGACCTGGTGGGGCTGGCGGTCTCGACCGCGGCCCACGTCCAGGCGCTGATGGAGCGGAGCCTATGACCGACGCCAAACCCGACCCCAAGCCCGACCCCAAGCCCGTGGAGACCCTGTCCTTCGAGGAGGCCATGCGCGAGCTGGAGCAGGTGGTCGACCGGCTGGAGAGCGGGGACGCCCCGCTCGACGCCTCGATCGCGCTCTACGAGCGGGGCGCGAAGCTGAAGGCCCATTGCGAGGCCCGGCTGAAGGCGGCCGAGCTGAAGGTCGCCCAGATCGCCGAGGCCCCGGACGGGAGCGTCTCGGCCAGGGCCGTGCAGGTCGACTGACCATGGCCGTCGCGGAGGCGCCCGACTGGGCGTCCGAGTTCGCCGAGCGTCTGGCCACCGACGTCGCCATCGTCGAGGGCGCGCTGGAATCGCTGCTGCCGCCTGCGCATCTGCTGGGCGAGCGTCCGGGCCTCGCCCCCGCCATGCGCTACGCCTCGCTGGGCGGCGGCAAGCGCCTGCGCGCCTACCTCGCGCTGGAGGTCGCCGACCTCTTCGGCGCCCCCGCCGAGGGGGCCGAGCGGGCGGCGGCGGCGGTCGAGTGCCTGCACGCCTATTCCCTCGTGCACGACGACATGCCCTGCATGGACGACGACGACCTGCGCCGCGGCCGCCCCACCGTGCACCGGCGCTGGGACGAGGCGACGGCGGTGCTGACCGGCGATGCGCTGCAGACGCTCGCCTTCGAGATCCTCGCCGACCCCCGCACCCATGCCGACGGGGCCGTGCGCGCCGAGCTCTGCCTCGGCCTCGCCCGCGCCGCCGGGGCGGCGGGGATGGTCGGGGGCCAGGCCCTCGACATCGCCGCCGAGAGCGCCGAGGCCCCCCTGAAGCTCGCCGAGATCGAGCGTCTCCAGGCCCTCAAGACCGGCGCGCTGATCGTGTTCTCGGCCGAGGCGGGGGCGATTCTGGGCCGCGCCGATCCCGCCGCGCGCGCCGCGATCCGCGGCTATGCCGAGGCGCTGGGCCGGGCTTTCCAGATCCAGGACGACGTGCTCGACGTCTCCGGCGACGCGCAGGCGGCGGGCAAGGCCCTGCGCAAGGACGAGGCCGCCGGCAAGGCCACCTTCGTCTCGCTCCTCGGTCTCGAGGGCGCCCGCGCCCGCGCCGCCGAACTGGCCGCCGAGGCCGAGGCGAAGCTCGCCCCCTTCGGCCCCCGCGCCCGCCCCCTCGCCCTCGCCGCCCGCTTCACCGTCGCCCGCGAGCGCTGAGGCGGCGAGGGCCCCGACCCTCGCCGCCCCTCCCTCCGGGGCCGGTCTCCGCGCGGTTGCCGCAAGGACCTCTCCCCGATCCGACGATTCCCGTCGCAACCCCTCTTGACCCGCCCCCGGGCGCCCTTTAAGAGCAGCGCCGGTCCGGGCGGTTAGCTCAGTTGGTAGAGCACAGTGTTCACATCGCTGGGGTCACTGGTTCGAGCCCAGTACCGCCCACCACTCCCTCCCGAAGGCTCCGGACGAGCCGGGGAGGGCCCGACCGAAGCGCCCCGCGGACCCTGCGTCCGCGGGGCGCTTCGCTTTCGGGGGGCGGATCGCGCGGGCCCGCCGCCACGCCCAGGGCCAGCCGGAGGCGCGGGAGCTCGCGGGGGCGACGTCGAGGGCGCCGCTGCATCCCTCCCGGAGGCGTCGGGACGCGGCGGATCCGAGGGGGTCGCGCATTGCCCCGTGGCCTCGCTTCCCCTAAGTGTCCCCGATCCATGACCCCGCCGCCGAGCCAGGGACCCGCATGACCGATCAGCCCCCGCATCCCGACCGCCCGCGCACCCCGCTGCTGGACCGGGTGGCGAGTCCGGCGGACATGCGCGGCTTCTCGGACGCCGAGCTGGAGCGGCTCGCCCACGAGCTGCGGGCCGAGACCATCTCCGCCGTCTCCGAGACCGGCGGGCACCTGGGCGCGGGCCTGGGCGTGGTGGAGCTGACCGTCGCCATCCACGCCGTCTTCGACACGCCGCGCGACAAGCTGATCTGGGACGTCGGCCACCAGGCCTATCCGCACAAGATCCTCACCGGCCGGCGCGACCGGATCCGCACGCTGCGCCAGGGGGGCGGGCTCTCGGGCTTCACCAAGCGCTCGGAAAGCCCCTACGACCCGTTCGGGGCGGCGCATTCCTCGACCTCGATCTCGGCGGCGCTGGGCTTCGCGGCGGCGCGGGATCTGGGCTTCGGCGAGGGCGGGCACGCCATCGCGGTGATCGGCGACGGGGCGATGTCGGCGGGCATGGCCTACGAGGCGATGAACAACGCCGGCGCCCTCGGCTCGAAGCTCGTCGTGATCCTCAACGACAACGAGATGTCGATCGCCCCGCCGGTGGGGGCGATGTCGCGCTACCTCACCAGCCTCTGGGCGGGCGAGCCCTTCCAGGACTTCGCCGCGGTGGCCAAGGGCGCGGCCAGCCTGCTGCCGGGGCCGTTCCGGGAGGGGGCGCGGCGCGCCAAGCACCTGCTCAAGGAGCTCGCCGTCGGCGGCACGCTGTTCGAGGCGCTGGGGTTCTCCTATGTCGGGCCCATCGACGGGCATGACCTGAGCCAGATCCTGCCGGTGCTGCGCACCGTCAAGGCGCGGGCGGACGGGCCGGTGCTGATCCACGCGATCACCCAGAAGGGCAAGGGCTACAAGCCCGCCGAGACCAGCGCCGACCGCTACCACGGCGTCGCCAAGTTCGACGTGGCGACCGGGGCGCAGAAGAAGGCGCCCTCCAACGCGCCCGCCTACACCAAGGTCTTCGCCAACGCCCTGGTGCGCGAGGCCGAGCGCGACGAGCGCATCGTCGGGATCACCGCCGCGATGCCCGACGGCACCGGGCTCGACATCTTCGGCAAGCGCTTTCCCAACCGGATGTTCGACGTGGGCATCGCCGAGCAGCACGCGGTGACCTTCGCCGCGGGGCTGGCGGCCTCGGGCATGAAGCCGTTCTGCGCGATCTACTCCACCTTCCTCCAGCGGGCCTACGACCAGGTGGTGCATGACGTGGCGCTGCAGGGCCTGCCGGTGCGCTTCGCCATCGACCGGGCGGGGCTGGTGGGGGCCGACGGCGCCACCCATGCCGGCGCCTTCGACGTGGGGTATCTCGCCAACCTGCCGGGCATGACGGTGATGGCCGCGGCGGACGAGGCGGAGCTCGCCCGCATGGTCGCGACCGCCGTCGCCCATGACGGCGGCCCGATCGCCTTCCGCTATCCCCGCGGCGAGGGCGTGGGCGTCGAGATCCCCGAGCGGCCCGCGCCGCTGGAGATCGGCCGCGGCCGGGTGCTGCGCGAGGGGACGTCCGTCGCCCTCCTCTCCTTCGGCGCCCGTCTCGCCGAGGCGATGAAGGCCGCCGAGGACCTGGAGGCGAAGGGCGTCTCCGCCACCGTCGCCGACGCCCGTTTCGCCAAGCCCCTGGACCGGGAGCTGATCCTGCGCCTGGCGCGCGAGCACGCCGCCCTGATCACGCTGGAGGAGGGCGCCTCGGGCGGCTTCGGCTCGCAGGTGCTGCACTTGCTGGCGACCGAGGGGGCGCTGGACCGCGGCCTCGCGGTGCGGCCGATGACGCTGCCGGACCTGTTCCAGGACCACGATTCGCCCGCCGCGATGTACGTGCAGGCGGGGCTCGATGCGGAGCATATCGTGGCGACCGCCCTCTCGGCGCTGGGCGTGGCCCAGATCGGCAAGGCCGGGCGCGGCTGACGCCCCGACGCTGAAGCCGGTGGGCCCGGGGCGCGGACCGCGGAAGGCCCCGGGTCAGGCCCGGGGCGCCTCCTGCGCCGACCGTCCCCTGCGCCGAGCGGCCCGGCGCCGCTCCCCCGGCTTGACCTTTCGCGAGCCCGCAGGCGAGATCGCCGCGCCGATCTTCAGCCGAGCGGAGCGCCCATGTCCGACGCCTCTTCCGACCTTTCCGCCCTGCCGCAGGCCGCCCCGGGCGTGCCGATCCGCGTCGACCGCTCCGATCCGGCGGTGGTCCGGGTGATCTTCGACCGGGCGGAGCGCAAGAATGCGCTGACGCTCGCGATGTGGCGGGCGCTGGGCGACCTGTTCGAGGCGCTGGGCCGCGAGCCCGAGATCCGCGCCGTGATCCTGACCGGGGCGGGGGGCGTGTTCTGCGCCGGCGCCGACATCTCCGAATTCGGGGCGGCGCGCTCGGACGCGGCCTCGGGCGAGATCTACTCGGCGGCGGTGGAGCGGGCCAACCACGCGATCCGCGACTGCCCCAAGGCGACCTACGCCGCGATCTCGGGGCCGGCGATGGGCGGGGGCTGCGGGCTGGCGATGTGCTGCGACTTCCGCTTCGCCGACGCCACGGCGGTGTTCTCGGTCCCCGCGGCCCGGCTCGGCGTGGTCTATGCGGTCAGCGAGACGGCGGCCCTGGTGGCGGCCGTGGGGGTCGAGACCGCCAAGGACATCCTGTTCACCGGCCGCCGGCTGGACGCGGCGGAGGCGGCGGCGAAGGGGCTGGTCACCGCGCTTGCCGAGGATGCGATGGCGGCGGCGCTGGCCCATGCCGCCCTGCTGCGCGAGAATGCGCCGATGACGCTCGCGGGGGCCAAGGCGACGCTGCGCGCGCTGGCCGGCGCGCCCGAGCCGGCGGCGCTGGCCGAGGCGCTGGACTGGCAACGCCGGGCCCTGACCTCGGAGGACTACCGCGGCGCCGTCGAGGCCTTCGCACAGAAGCGCCGGCCGGAGTTCCGCGGGCGATGAGCGCCGATCCCGAGCGGATCCGCGCCCATTTCCGCACCCAGGCCGCCGCCTGCGCCCGGCTGGGCTCGCCCTTCACCGCCGCCCTGCTGGAGGGGCTGGCCGAGCGGATGGCGCCCGAGAGCCCGATCGAGGCGCGCCTGCTGTCCTGGCCCGGCGATCCGCGCGACGACGCGCTGGCCCTGCGCGCGGCCGGGGCCCTGCACGCCCTGGCCCGCGACGGACGCGACGCGGAGGTCTCGGCCGCCTGGCCGCCGCGGGCCGAGGGCGACGCCGTCGCCGCCGCGCGCGGGGCCTTCCTGCGGCAGGCCGACTGGCTCGGCCCCTGGCTCGACGGGCCGCCGCAGACCAACGAGACGGGCCGCGCCGGCGCCCTGCTGGGCGGGCTGCTGGCGCTGGCCGCGCGGACCGGCGGCCTGCCGGTGGAGCTGCTGGAGATCGGCGCCTCGGCCGGGCTGAACCAGAATCTAGACGCCTTCCGCTACGAGTTCGGCGAGGGACTCGCCTGGGGCGATCCCGCCTCGCCGGTGAGGGTGCGCCACGACTGGCGCGGCGCGCCGCCCCCGCTCGACGCGCGGCTCGCGATCGTCTCGCGGGCGGGCTGCGACCTGAACCCGCTGGATCCCGCGGACCCGGCGGCGCGGGCGCGGCTCGCGGCCTACATCTGGCCCGACCAGGCCGAGCGGCTGGCGCGGGCGGAGGCGGCGATGGCGCTCGCCGCCGCCCGCCCCCGCACGGTCGAGCAGGCCGACGCGGCCGCGTGGCTGGAGGCGCGGCTCGCCGCGCCCCAGGCCGAGGGGACGGCGCGCGTGGTGATGCACTCGATCATGTGGCAGTACATGCCGGCCCCGGTGCAGGCGCGGATCGCCGCCGGCCTCGCCGCGGCGGCGGCGCGGGCGACGCCCGAGCGGCCCTTCGCCTGGCTCAGGATGGAGCCGGACGACGAGACGCTCTCGGCCGCGCTGACCCTGACCCTGGCGCCGGAGGGGGGCGAGCGGCTGCTGGCGCGCACCGACTTCCACGGCCGCTGGACCGATTGGGCGGGCTGAGCGGGCCGCTCGGCGCGCCCCCCACCGTCGCCGATCCGCCGCAGGTTTACGCTGACGGCGCCCCCTGCGCGGCTTCGCCGTCTTGCGGCGCCGCGTCATTTGGGTCATGGAGCGCGCAACCACGGCGCCCGCGCATTCGAAGCGGGGGGGCGCCCGCCCCCCGATTCCGAACCGACGGACCCAAACGATGCAGCTTCGCAACATCGCCATCATCGCCCATGTCGACCATGGCAAGACCACGCTGGTCGACGCGCTCCTGCGCCAGTCCGGCGCCTTCCGCGAGAACCAGGCCGTCGCCGAGCGCGCCATGGACTCCAACGACCTGGAGCGCGAGCGCGGCATCACCATCCTCGCCAAGGCCACCTCGGTCGAGTTCGAGGGCGCGCGGATCAACATCGTCGACACCCCCGGCCACGCCGACTTCGGCGGCGAGGTGGAGCGGATCCTGTCGATGGTCGACGGCGCCATCCTGCTGGTCGACGCGGCCGAGGGGCCGATGCCCCAGACCAAGTTCGTGACCGCCAAGGCCCTGCGCCTGGGCCTGCGTCCGATCGTGGTGCTCAACAAGGTCGACAAGCCCGACGCCGACCCGGACCGGGCGCTCGACGAGGTCTTCGACATGTTCGCCGCCCTCGACGCGGACGAGCATCAGCTGGACTTCCCCGTGCTCTACGCGTCGGGCCGCTCCGGCTGGGCGGACGACGAGATGGACGGCCCGCGCCAGGACCTCTCGGCCCTGTTCCGCAAGGTGATGGAGCATGTGCCCGCGCCGAAGCAGGTGGCGAACGTGGACCAGCCCTTCTCGATGCTGGCCACCACGCTCGAGGCCGACCCGTTCATCGGCCGCCTGCTGACCGGGCGGATCGAGACCGGCCGGATCGTCGCCGGCGCCACCGTCAAGGCGCTGCGTCCCGGCACGGGCGAGATCGAGCGCTTCCGCGTCTCCAAGATCCTCGCCTTCCGCGGCCTCTCCCGCCAGCCGGTCGAGAGCGCCGAGGCCGGGGACATCGTGGCGCTGGCGGGGCTGTCGAAGCCGACCGTCGCCGACACGCTGTGCGACGTGGCGATCAACGAGCCGCTGTCGGCCCAGCCGATCGACCCGCCGACCATCGCCGTGACCTTCTCGATCAACGACAGCCCGCTCGCGGGCCGCGACGGCGACAAGGTGCAGTCCCGCGTGATCCGCGACCGGCTGATGCGCGAGGCCGAGGGCAACGTCGCCATCCGCATCACCGACACCGCCGAGAAGGACGCCTTCGAGGTCGCCGGCCGCGGCGAGCTGCAGATCGGCGTGCTGATCGAGAACATGCGCCGCGAGGGCTTCGAGCTCTCGGTCTCCCGCCCCCGGGTGATGATGCGCGAGGAGGGCGGCAAGCGCCTGGAGCCGATCGAGGAGGTCACCGTCGACGTCGACGAGGAATTCTCGGGCGCCGTGGTCGACAAGCTCTCCCAGCGCAAGGCCGAGATGACCGAGATGCGTCCCTCGGGCGGCGGCAAGACCCGCATCGTGTTCCTCGCCCCCGCCCGCGGTCTGATCGGCTACCACGGCGAGTTCCTCACCGACACCCGCGGCACCGGCATCATGAACCGCGTGTTCCACAGCTGGGCCGAGTGGAAGGGTCCGATCCCCGGCCGCCGTCACGGGGTGCTGGTGTCGATGGAGCAGGGCGACTCGGTGCCCTATGCGCTGTTCAACCTTGAGGAGAGAGGGCGTCTGATCATCGGTTCGGGCGAGCCGGTCTACCAGGGCATGATCATCGGCGAGAACGCGCGTCCCGGCGACCTGGACGTGAACCCGCTGAAGGGCAAGAAGCTGACCAACGTCCGCGCCTCGGGCAAGGACGACGCGGTGGTGCTGACCCCCCCGCGGCGCTTCGGTCTCGAGGAGGCGATCGCCTTTATCGAGCCCGACGAACTGGTTGAGGTCACGCCCAAGGCGATTCGACTGCGCAAGCGCTTCCTCGACCCGCATGAGCGCAAGCGGGAGGCGCGGGCGGCGCAGGCCGGCGCCGCTTGACGTAGCGCACGATTGTTCTGAAACCGAACGAATTCACGGTTTCGGCCCCTATTCAGGGGAGAACCCTGAGTTGTGCGCGCGCCCTAGTTGTGCGTAGAATTCGACGTGGCGTGACCGTGTCCGGGCGGGCCGCGTATTATCTGGCCTGTGCGGACGCGCCCTCGGCGCGACCGCCTGACGAGCTCGGACCCGACCAATGAGTTCGTGTGAAGTCAGGAGCACAAATGATATGAAGCATCCCGTAGACGCGCACGTCGGGAAACGTGTGCGACACCGTCGTTGGATGATGGGCATGACCCAGCAGCAGCTCGGCGACATGGTGGGCATCAAGTTTCAGCAGATCCAGAAGTACGAGACGGGCATGAACCGCATCAGCGCCTCGCGCCTGTGGGACATCGCCAAGGCTCTGGACGTGCCGATCAACTATTTCTTTGAAGGCCTTGAATCCGAGTCGCTGGCCGACGCGGCCGAGGCCGAGCCCGCCGCCGCCGCCCGCGGCGACCTGCTGGCCGACAAGGAGGCGCTGGAGCTCGTCCGGTCCTACTACGCCATCCCGGAGAATCAGCGCCGTCGTCTGTTCGACCTGGCGCGGGTGCTGTCGGAAGCGGCCTGAAGGGCCGGGACCCGGCCGGAAAGCTGAGGGCCGCCGCGACGCGACGCCGGAACGAGGGATCCGGTGAAGCGCGGGGACGCGGGGCCTGGGGAGCCATCCGGCGGGCATGATGAACAAGGGGCCGGGAGCGTAGGGGTGCGCTTCCGGTCCTTCTCTTTTCAGGGCCCCCGCAGGTGTCCGGGCCCTGGCGACGGCGCGCCAGGCGCGCCGCGGTCCCACCGACGCCGCCGAGCCCTGCGCCGCCTCGCTCGCCGCGGCCCTCCCGGCCCGGACCGATCCGCCCGCCCGACCAGGCCGGCCGGCCGGCGGGACGCTCCGGACGGGCCGCTCTCGCCGGGGGCGGGACGGGCCCTGCGATCCATGCTATGCGGCGGCCTCGCCCTCCCGGCCCTGCCTTTCCCACGCCCGGACGCCCTACGCCGATGACCGACGCCCTCGCCTCGCCCTCGCTCCGCCCCCAGGTGGCGGAGGCTTTCTCCGCCGCCTGCCGCGCCGCCGACGCCGCCCGCCCGGCGGCGCTGGCGCATTTCCGGGCCGAGGGGCTCTCGGCCGAGAACAAGGACGCGGGCGGCGGCTTCGACCCGGTCACAGCCGCCGACCGCGGGGTCGAGGCCGCGATCCGCGAGGTCCTGGCCCACGAGCGTCCCGCCGACGGCGTGCTGGGCGAGGAGCAGGCGGCGCGCCCCTCGACCTCGGGCCTGACCTGGGTGGTGGACCCGATCGACGGCACCCGCGCCTTCCTGATCGGCGCCCCCACCTGGGGCGTGCTGATCGGCCTGAACGACGGCATCCGCCCGGTGATGGGCCTGATGGACCAGCCCCACGTGGGCGAGCGCTTCTGGGGCGACGGCGACAGCGCCTGGTGGGCGAAGGACGGCGAGGCCCCGCGCCGGATGCGCGCCCGCCGCGGCGTGGCGCTGGCCGAGGCGCGCCTGTGCTCGACCTTCCCCGAAGTCGGGACCGAGGACGAGCGCCTGGCCTTCGAGCGGGTGCGCGACCGCGCCCGCCTGACCCGCTACGGGCTCGACTGCACCGGCTATGCGCTGCTGGCGGCGGGCGGGGTGGACCTGGTGGTGGAGGCCGGCCTGCACGCCTACGACGTGCAGGCCCTGATCCCGATCATCGAGGGCGCGGGCGGCGTGATCACCACCTGGGACGGGGGCGATCCGCAGGACGGGGGCCGGGTGCTCGCCGCCGGATCGCCCGAGCTGCATGCCGAGGCGCGGGCGCTGCTCTCCGCCTGACGGATCCCCGGAGCCCCCGCCCCCCCGCGCCGCGCCTGCCGCGCATTGACTGCACCGGGGCGCCGCGTCAGGAAGCGCGCATGTCGCCCGACCCCTCCTCGCCCGCGCAGAAACTGCGACTCGACCAGGCCATGGTCGCCCGCGGCCTCGCCGAGAGCCGCGCCCGCGCCCAGGCGCTGATCGCCGCCGGCGCCGTGACGGTGGACGGCGCGGCGGCGGCCCGCGCCTCCGCCCGGGTCGGGCCGGACGCCGAGATCGCGCTGGTGGCCGATCCGCTGCCCTGGGTCTCGCGCGCCGCGCTGAAGCTGGTGCATGCGCTCGACGCATTCGGCCTGACGCCCGAGGGCGAGGCGCTGGACCTCGGCGCCTCCACCGGCGGCTTCACCGAGGTGCTGCTGGCCCGCGGCGCGGCGCGCGTCCATGCCGTGGACGCCGGGCGCGACCAGCTCCACCCCAGGTTGCGCGCGGATCCGCGGGTGGTCAGCCTCGAGAGCCTCAACGCCCGCGACCTTGTCCCCGGCAGGGTGCCGGCGCCGGACTGGATCGTCGCCGACCTCTCCTTCATCGGGCTCGCCAAGGCGCTGCCGCCGGCGCTGGCGCTGGCCAGGCCCGGCGCCCGGCTCGTGGCCCTCGTCAAGCCGCAGTTCGAGGCCGGCCCCGCCGACGTCGGCCGCGGCGGCCTGGTGCGCGACCCGGCCGTGCACGCGCGGGTGCGCGCCGAGGTGCGCGCCTTCCTCGAAACCTCCGGCTGGACCGTGACCCACGAGGGCGAAAGCCCCATCGAGGGCGGCGACGGCAACCGGGAATTCCTCATCGCAGCGGAGAAGCCACGATGACCGACGCCCCTCTCGCGGAGATCGAGATCGCCCGCCTCGGCCGTCATGGCGACGGCGTCGACGCCGCCGGCGCGGTCTTCGCCCCCCTGACCCTGCCGGGCGAGAGCGTCCGCGGCGCCGTCGCCGAGGGCCGGATGGAGGCGCCCGAGATCCTGGTCGCCTCGCCGGCGCGCGTCGCGCCCCCCTGCCGGCATTTCGGAACCTGCGGCGGCTGCGCCCTGCAGCACGCCTCCGACGCCTTCGTCGCCGACTGGAAGCGCGAGCGGGTGATCGAGGCGCTGGCCGCCCGGGGCCTCGAGGCCGAGGTGCGCGCCACCGCCACCTCGCCGGCCGGGACCCGGAGGCGGGCGACCTTCTCCGCCCGGCGCACCCGCAGCTCGGCCATCGTGGGGTTTCATGAGCGGCGGGAGGCGCGGCTCGCCGAGGTTCCCGGCTGCCTGCTGCTGGACCCGGCGATCCTGGCCGGCGTCGAGAGCCTGCGCGCCCTGGTAATGGCCGGGGCCGGGCGGCGGGGCGAGATGAAGCTCGCCGTCACCGCGACCGAGGCGGGGCTCGACGTCGACGCCCGCGGCGGGCGCAAGCTGGACGCGGGCCTGCGGGTGGAGCTGGCGCGGGTGGCGGGCGAGGCCGGCCTCGCGCGCCTGTCGTGGGAGGGCGAGCCCGTCGCCGCGCCGCATCCGCCGGCGGTGACGGTGGGCCTCGCCCGCCCGGTGCTGCCGCCGGCCTCGTTCCTGCAGGCGACGCCGGAGGGGGAGGCCGCGCTCGCCGCCGCGGTCGACGAGGCGGTGGGGGCGAAGACCGCCCGCGCCGCCGACCTGTTCTGCGGCGTCGGCGCCTTCGCCCTGCGCCTGGCCGAGCGGATGGAGGTCCGCGCCTGGGACAGCGACCGGGCGATGGTCGCCGCCCTGACCGCCGCCTGGCGCGGCGCCGGCGGCCGCCTGCGCCGGGTCGACGCCGAGGCGCGGGACCTGTTCAGGCGCCCGCTGCTGGGGCCGGAGCTCAAGGGCCTCGACGCGGTGGTCATCGACCCCCCGCGGGCGGGCGCCAAGGCCCAGTCGGAGGCGCTGGCCGCCTCCGCCATCCCCCGCATCGCCGCGGTCTCGTGCAACCCCGAGACCTTCGCCCGCGACGCGCGGATCCTGGTCGACGGCGGCTATTCCCTCGACTGGGTGCTGCCGGTGGACCAGTTCCGCTGGTCCGCGCACACGGAGCTCGCGGCCGCCTTCTCCAAGCGCTGAGCGGCGCCGCCTCTCAGGCGCCCAGCCGCTCCGCCAGGTCCCCGAAATCCTCGGCGATCACGTCCCATTGCTGGCTGATCGTCTCCGGCTCGCCGGTTCCGAACTCGTCCGGCCGCGGGACGAAGGCGGTGAGGAGCCCGGCGGCGCGGGCGGCGGCGAGGTCGCCGTCATGGGCCGCGACCATCATCACCTCGCCCGGCGCCAGCCTGAGCGCCGCGGCCGAGGCCAGGTAGACCCCCGCCTTGGGCTTGTAGTCCCGCGCCACGTCCGCCCCCAGGATGCAGTCCCAGCGCAGGCCGGCGAAGCGCGCGAGCCTGACCATCAGGGCGGTGGAGCCGTTGGAGCAGGGCGCGAGCAGGAACCGCTCCCGCAGCCGCTCCAGCCCCGGCAGCACGTCGGGCCAGGGGGGCAGCGCCTCCCACGCGGGGTTCAGCGCGTCGCGGGCGGGGGCGTCGAAGGCCCCGGCGATCCCCAGCCCCTCCAGCGTCCGGTCGAGGTTCTCGCGGTGCAGGTCGTCGAGGGGGACGTAGCCGCGCCCGCCCTCGCGGATGCGCTGCATGGCGGGCTGGTATTCGCCCCGCCAGGCGTCGGCGAGCGCCTCGGGCGCCGCCTCCAGCCCCCGCGCCGCCAGCGCCGGCGCGACGAAGGCCGAGACGCCGGCGCGCCAGTCGACCACCGTCCCGAACACGTCGAAGATCAACGCCCTGGGCTGCATGGCGCCCGCTCCCGCATCCTGCTCCTGGTCCCCGCAGGATCGCAGCGTCGCCCGCCGCTGTCGAGCGCGGCGTCCGCCTCCGACCCCGACGCCGGGGCGCCGTCCGCCCAACCGCCCCGGGAAACGGCGCCCCCGGGCCCCGTCCCGGCCGCGCGCCGCGGGCGCCTGGCCCGCGCCCCGGGCGCGCCGCCTGCCGCGGCGCCTCCGCTGCCTTGACCCGGGCTCCGGCCGGGGCTACGCCGCTTCGCGGCCGCGATCGGCCCACGATCCATGAGGAGCGCCCGCGACATGCCCGACAAACTCCTGATCCTCCCCGGCGACGGCATCGGCCCCGAGGTGATGACCGAGGTCCGCAAGGTCATCGACTGGTTCGCCGCCGAGAAGGGCCTCGCCTTCGAGGTCGAGGAGGACCTGGTCGGCGGCGCCGCCTACGACGTCCACGGCAAGCCGCTCGCCGACGAGACCATGGAGAAGGCGCAGGCCGCCGACGCCGTGCTGCTCGGCGCCGTGGGCGGGCCCAAGTACGACAAGCTCGACTTCTCGGTGAAGCCCGAGCGCGGGCTGCTGCGCCTGCGCAAGGAGATGGACCTCTTCGCCAACCTGCGCCCCGCGGTCTGCTTCGACGCGCTGGCCGACTTCTCGTCCCTGAAGAAGGACGTGATCGGCGGGCTCGACATCATGATCGTGCGCGAGCTGACCTCCGGCGTCTACTTCGGCGAGCCCCGCGGCGTCTTCAAGGAAGGCAACGAGCGGGTGGGCATCAACACCCAGCGCTACACCGAGGGCGAGATCGCCCGCGTCGCCCGCTCGGCCTTCGAGCTGGCGCGCGCGCGCAGCAACCGCGTTTGTTCCATGGAGAAGGCCAACGTGATGGAGTCGGGGATCCTCTGGCGCGACGTCGTCCAGGAGGTCCATGACGCCGAATACCCCGATGTGGAACTCAGCCACATGTACGCCGACGCCGGCGGCATGCAGCTGGTGCGCTGGCCCAAGCAGTTCGACGTGATCGTCACCGACAACCTGTTTGGCGACATGCTCTCGGACGTCGCCGCGATGCTGACCGGTTCGCTGGGGATGCTCCCCTCGGCCTCGCTGGGCCTGCCGATGGCGAACGGCCGGCCCAAGGCGCTCTACGAGCCGGTGCATGGCTCGGCGCCCGACATCGCCGGCACGGGCAAGGCCAACCCGATCGCCTGCATCCTGAGCTTCGGCATGGCGCTGCGCTACTCCTTCGGCAAGCTCGACGAGGCGGCGCTGCTGGAGCGGGCGATCGACGCGGTGCTCGCCGACGGCAAGCGCACGGCGGACCTGATGCAGGCGGGCGACGCGCAGCCGGTCTCGACGGCCGAGATGGGCGACGCGATCGTGGCGAAGCTGGGCGAGCTGGCCTGACGCGCCTGAACGGCGGGAGACTGCGGAAGGGCGGCCGGCGCGGGCCGCCCTTTTCGCTGCGCGCCGGCTCCCGGGGACGGAGGCGCCCTGCGGGCGGGCTTGGCTGGGGCGCGCCTGGGGGGCGGTTGCAGGGGAGCGGCAAGTGTTGGAGCCTCCGGCGGGCTCCAGACTCACCAAAGAACAAGACGCCCGCGCCTGTTCTCCGGAGCCGTCCATCGCGTCTGATGCCTGAGCGACTCGCCTCCGGGGGTCAAGGACAAGCCCGCCTTCGGCGGGTCGCTGCGCGATCCTTGACCCCCGGGGACGAGTCGCTCTGATCGGCATCCGCGATGGACGGCTCCGGAGAACAGGCGCTCCCGGCAGGGCTTCTGGCGGGCCGGGCCCGGGGCGGGCGTCAGGCGCGGTCGATGCGGAACTGGTAGCAGGTGTTGGTGGCGGAGCGGACGTGCAGGTAGGCGGTCCGCGGGGCGGCGAGAAGCTCGGCCGCCGTGTCGGGCAGGGCGTCGGGGTGCACGATCCGGCCGGTGCCGTAGTGGATGCGGTCGTTTCCGAGGTAGCCCTTCACCAGCATCCGGTTGACCCGGCAGATGCCGGTGGCGGGGATCGCCGGGTCGTGGGGCTCGCAGGCGTCGGCGCAGAGGAAGATCGGGCCGGTCTCCGCATAGGGGTCGAGCGCGGGGAACGGGCGCCAGGCGAGGACCAGCATCTCGCGGCCCTGCGGGATGTCGCGCAGGCAGCAGCGGCAGGGGGCGGGGCCGCCGTCGGCGGTCAGGCGCTCGGCCGGGCGGCCGTAGGCGTCGGGGGCGCCGGCGCGGATCGCCGCGGCCTCGGCGGCGGAGAGGGAGACGTAGGCGAGGGTCGTCGGGCGGGACAGGGTCTCGGCGGTCATCTGGGGCTCCTGCAGCGGGGGTGGGAGGAGCCTCCGCCCCGGCGCCCGGCCGCGCGACCCGGATCCTGCGCCCGGAGGCTGTCCGGGGATGTCGGGCGCGCCCGCGCCGCTCCGCCGTCTGGACCCCGCGCGCGGGTTTCCGTAAGAGGCCCGCGGCGACGGCATGGCGGGAGAGCGCGCATGAACATCCTGATCCTCGGCGGCGGCGGGCGGGAGCATGCGCTCGCCTGGAAGATCGCGCAGAGCCCGCTGTGCGAGCGCCTGTTCTGCGCCCCCGGCAACGCCGGCATCGCGGAGCTCGCCGAATGCGTCGCCCTGAATCCCGAGAACGGGCGCGAGGTCGCGGCCTGGGCCGAGGCGAACGGCATCGGCCTGGTGGTGGTGGGGCCCGAGGCGCCGCTCGCCGCCGGCACGGCGGACGCGGTGCGCGCGGCCGGCATCCCCTGCTTCGGCCCCTCCAAGGAGGCGGCGCGGCTGGAAGCCTCGAAGGCCTTCACCAAGGAGATCGCCGACGCGGTGGGCGCGCCGACCGCCGCCTGGGGGCGCTTCGCCGACGCCGAGGCCGCCAAGGCCTATGTGCGCCAGCAGGGCGCGCCGATCGTGATCAAGGCCGACGGCCTCGCGGCCGGCAAGGGCGTGGTCGTGGCCATGCAGCTCGACGAGGCGCTGGCCGCCATCGACGAGATGTTCGGCGGCGCCTTCGGCGAGGCCGGCGCCGAGGTGGTCGTGGAGGAGTTCATGGAAGGGGAGGAGGCGAGCCTCTTCGTCCTCTCCGACGGCGAGGCGGCGGTGGCGCTGGCCCCGGCGCAGGACCACAAGCGCGCCCATGACGGCGACGCGGGGCCCAACACCGGCGGCATGGGCGCCTACTCCCCCGCCCCGGTGCTGACGCCGGAGCTGCAGGAGCGGGCGATGGCCGAGATCTGCCGCCCCGTGATCGCCGAGATGGCGCGGCGGGGGATGCCGTTCCGCGGCGTGCTCTACGCCGGCCTGATGCTGACCGCGACCGGCCCGCGGCTGGTCGAGTTCAACGTCCGCTTCGGCGACCCCGAGTGCCAGGTGGTGATGCTGCGCATGGAGAGCGACCTGGTCCCGGCCCTGCTCGCCTGCGCGAAGGGCGAGGGGCTGGCCGAGGTCCCCGTGACCTGGCACGACGACGCGGCGGCGACGGTGGTGATGGCCGCGAAGGGCTATCCCGGCGCCTATGCCAAGGGCGAGGAGATCCGCGGCATCCCGGCCGCCGAGGCGACGGACCCGCAGGCGGTGGTGTTCCACGCCGGCACCCGCGCCGAGGGCGGGCGGATCCTGTCGAACGGCGGCCGGGTGCTGAACGTCACCGCCCGCGGCGACACGCTGGAGGAGGCGGTCGCCCGCGCCTACCGCGCCGTCGCCCGGATCGACTGGCCGGGGGGCTTCAACCGCTCGGACATCGGCGCGCGGGCGCTGAGGAAGGACTGAAAGCGCGGCCCGGCGGCTCAGCTGGTCGGGTCGACGCCGCAGGTCAGGGGCGTGGCGTCGATCCGGTCGATCGACTGCGGCTCCCCCGTGCGCGACAGGGCCCAGAGCCGGTCGCCGTGGCGCAGGTGGCGGAAGCAGTGCGGCGGCCCGCCGCCCAGCGCCTCGCCGAAGTCGAAGCAGAACCACGGCTCGGAATAGGTCCAGGACGCCTCCAGGCACTCCCCGTCGGGGAACTGGAAGGTGACCTGGCCGGGCGCGCCGCGGTAGCCCTCGCGGCCCCAGACCTCGCCGGAGATGCGATACCAGACGGTGCGGCCGCCGACGAGCGCCTGCCATTCCTCGGGGCTGAGGTCCCGGCCCTCGGCGGCGAGCTGGTCGCGGGTGGGCTCCGCGTCCTCGGCCCCCGCAAGGGCGGCGAGCGGCGCGGCCAGGAGGGCGACAAGGGCGCCGGCGAGGCGGGGGGCGGTGCGGGGCGTCGTCATGGGCGAAGATTTAACTTCCCCTAACGAGTCGTTGAAGGCGGCCCGAGGCCGCAAACCGCCCGCGGCCGCGCAAATCAGCGTCAACGGCCCGCCGGGCGGCGCTCGACGCGGCCCGGGCGCCTAGCGCTCGGCCTCCATCTTCAGGCGGGTCTCGTAGGCGCGGGAGATGTGCTGGCGGGCGGCGGCGTCGGCGGCGTCCTCGTCGCGGGCCTCGACGGCGCGGGCGATGGCGTCGTGCTCCTCCACCGTCTCGGCCCCGCGGGTCGGATCGGCGAGCGAGGTGAGCGTCAGCAGCGCCATCGAGCGGCGGATCCCGTCCAGCATCGTGTTGAGATAGCGGTTGTGCGAGGCGAGATGCAGCTGCCGGTGAAAGCGGCGGTTGTTGTCGCGCAGCGCCTCGGCGTCGTGGGTCATGCGGCGGCTGTCCTCGACCAGCCGGCGCAGCAGGGCCTGCTCCTCGGGGGCGGCATGGCGGGCGGCGAGCCGGGCGGCGAGGCCCTCGACCACCGCGCGCACCTCGTAGAGCTCGCCCAGCTGGTTGTGATCGAGCGAGGCCACGACAAGCCCGCGGCGGCCGTCGTGGGCGACGACGCCCTGCGTCTCCAGCCGGCCCAGCGCCTCCCGGATCGGGGTGCGCGAGACGCCGAAACGCTCGGCGAGCTCCGTCTCCACCAGGCGGGCGCCGGGGGGGTATTTCCCCCGGTCGATCGCGTCGAGGATCAGGGCGTAGGCGTCGGGCGCGCCGTCGCGCGTCATCTCGGGCCTCCGAATGGCTGGCCTCCAGGGGCAGGGGCCGGGGGCGTCCGGCGGATGCGGTAGAGCACCATGCGGCGCAGGGGGGAGCCTAGCGGCAGGGCGGGGTGATCGAAATCGTCCGCGGGGTCGCGGGTCATCCCCAGCCGCGCCATCACCGCGCGGGAGGGGGCGTTGGCGGTCACCGCGAAGGCCACCACCTCCGCCCGGTCAAGGCCCTGCGGCGCGGGGGCGAAGGCGGTGGTCAGGCGGGCGCGGGCGGCCTCGGTCGCATAGCCCTTGCCCAGCGCCTCGGGCAGCAGGCGCCAGCCGATCTCGATGCAGGGCATGAAATGCGCCTCGAACTCGGGCGCGTTGAGGCCGACCATGCCGAGGAAGGCGCCGGTCGCCTTCTCCTCCACCGCCTCGAAGCAGAAGCCGTTGCGGGCGCGCGTCGCCTCGATGCGGGCGACCAGCGCCTCGGTCTCGGCCGGGGTCAGGGGCCTGGGGAAATGGCGCATCAGCTCCGCGTCGCCGTTCAGCCGCGCGAAGGGGGCGAGGTCGGCGTCGCGAAACGGGCGCAGGATCAGCCGCGCGGTCTCGATCGGGGGCAGGGGCGTCATAGGCGGGCGAGCAGCGCCTCGGCCAGCGCCTGCGCCTCGCGCGCGGCGGTGGAGCGGGGGGAGAGCTCGGAGGCCGCCCGCCCCTCGAGGAAGGCGGTGGAGAAGGCGACGCGGTTGCCGAGGCTGACCGGCAGGATCTCGGCCCCGAATTCGGCGAGCGCCGCTTCGACCGCGGGACCGGCGCCGCCTCGCGGAGGCACGCGGTTGAGGATCACCACGGCCGGGGTCTTCTCGCGCGCGGCCATCTCCAGGATCGGCTGGGTGGCCCAGGCGTCCATCGGGCTCGGCTGGCAGGGGATCGCCACCAGGTCGGCGGCGCGCACCGCGGCGCGCAGCAGCACGTCGGCGTTGCCCGGACAGTCGGCGAGCACCACGTCGCCCGCCTTCGCCGCCCGGCGCAGGGCGGTGGTCGCCTGCCATTCGGACGCGCTCTCGATCGGCAGGGCGTCGGCGCCGCGCAGCTCGTTCCAGCGGGTCAGGCTGCGCTGCGGGTCGAGATCGACCAGCGAGGGCGCCCGCCCCATCGCGGCCAGCGCCGCCGCCGTCTGCACCAGCAGCGTGGTCTTGCCGGCGCCGCCCTTCTGCTGGGCGAAGACGAGGGTGCGGGTCATCGGCGGGCTCTCCGGGGCGCGAGGGCGGTCCGCGCAGCGAAAACGGTTTGCGCGCCGATGGCAAGCGGTTGCGCGCCGGGGCCGCTGCGGCGAGGATGCCCGCACACGGACCTGAGGGGAGAGATGGGGATGACGTCAGGACTGGGAGCAGCCGCGCGGCTCGGCGCGGCGCTGTGCGCGATGGCGCTGGCCGCGGGGACGGCGCTGGCCGATCCGGTGAAGCTCAAGCGCGCCGATCCGCAGCCGGAGAACCTCCAGCAGGGGCTGGCGGTGAAATACGGCTATCCCGCCGAGGTGCGGGAGCTGAAGATCGCCAAGGACTACCGCTCCGGCGCCAAGGCGGGGCCGCCGCTGGTCGGCTTCGACTACATGGACAACGCGCCGGGCGAGAACGCGCTGACCTCGGAGCGGGCCGAGCGGGTGGTGGCGATCATCAACGGCTACCTGCATTTCGACCAACCGGGGATCTGGCGGATGCGCTGGCATTCCAACGACGGGCTGGAGGTGATCGTGGGCGGCGAGGAGGTCTATCGCCACGACGGCCGGCACGCCTGCGACACGATCGGCTGGCAGGACGACTACCTGGTCGAGGAGCCGGGCTGGTACGAGGTCGAGGCGGTGTGGTTCCAGCGCCTGAACACCTCCTGCCTGATGATGGAGTGGCAGCCCCCCGGCGGCGCCTGGGAGTGGACGCCGAACGAGGCCACCGGCTTCAACTGATCCCGCCGGCCCGGGCGCGGCGGCCGCGCCCGGGCCGATTTCGGGCCACGATCCGGGGCCATGTGCAGAGATCTCGTAAAGGTCGATGCGTCTGTGCGGCCGGCGGCGGCGGTGATAGTCTGCGCGCCGATTCCCCAGGCCGCCGACCGCGCGATCCGGAGACGACGACGCTGAACCGCACGATGAGATTCCGACTGCCGGCCGACGAGGGGCCGGAGGCCGTGGGCGTGAACGCGCCCACGCGCGATGGCCTGCTGCACGACATCGAGCGGCGGCTGCGCGCGGGGACCGGCTTCGCCGTCGCCACGATCAACCTCGATCACCTGGTCAAGCTGCGCGTCTCCGGGCCGTTCCGCCGCGCCTACGCCGCCCAGGACCTGATCTGCGCCGACGGCAACCCGGTGGTCTGGCTGTCGCGCCTCGCCGGTCGGCCGGTGGAGCTGACGCCGGGCTCGGAGCTGGTGCGGCCGCTGGCGGCGCTGGCCGCGCGGCTCGACGTGCCGATGGGGCTGCTGGGCGCGGACCAGCGCACGCTCGACGCCGCCGCCGCGCGGCTCGAGGCGGAGCATCCCGGCCTGCGGGTGGTGGCGCGGATCGCGCCGCCCTACGGGCTCGACCCCGAGGGGCCGGTCGCCGCCGCCTGCCTGCAGGAGCTCGCGGCCTCCGGCGCGCGGCTGTGCCTGCTGGCGCTGGGCGCGCCGAAGCAGGAGATGCTGGCGGTGCGCGGCAAGCAGGTGGCGCCGGGGGTAGGCTTCGTCTCGGTCGGCGCGGGGGTGGAGTTCGTGGCCGGCGTGCAGACCCGCGCGCCCGTCTGGGTGCGGCGCCTGGCGATGGAGTGGCTGTGGCGCATGGCCCGCGAGCCGCGCCGGCTGTTCCGCCGCTATCTCTCCTGCTTCGCGATCCTGCCGGCGCTGGCGCGGGACGCGGTGCGGCTGCGCGGCGAGGAACAGGCCTGAGATGCAGGCCGACGACCCCCGGCCGTCCCCGCCGCTCGGTCTCGTCGCCATCGGCCGCAACGAGGGCGAGCGCCTGCGCCGCTGCCTCGCCGCCGCGCGGGCGCTGATGGGGCCGGGGGCGCCGCTGGTCTATGTCGACAGCGGCTCGACCGACGCGAGCCTCGCCATCGCCGCCGAGGCCGGGGCCCGGATCGTGGAGATCGACCCGGCCGAGGGCTTCACCGCCGCCCGGGCCCGCAACCTCGGCGCCGCCGCCCTGGCCGGGTCCGCGCCGGAGTTCATCCAGTTCGTCGACGGCGACTGCGAGCTGGTCCCCGGCTGGCTGGAGACCGCCCAGGCCCGCCTGCGCGCCCACGCCGATCTCGCCGTGGTGGCGGGGCGGCGGCGGGAGCGGGCACCGGACGCCTCCGTCTTCAATCACCTCTGCGACATGGAGTGGAACACCCCCGTCGGCCGCGCCGCGGCGGTGGGGGGGGACGCGATGTACCGGCGCGCGGCCTTCGAGGCCGTCGGCGGCTTCGATCCCGCCCTGATCTGCGGCGAAGAGCCGGAGCTGTGCCTGCGCCTCGCCCGCGCCGGCTGGGGGATCGAACGGCTGGACGCCGAGATGACCCTGCACGACGCGGACATGCACCGCTGGTCGCAATGGCGCCGCCGCGTCGAGCGCGCCGGCTGGGCCTTCGCCGAAGGCGCCGACCGTCACGGGCAGGGGCCCGAGGCCTACAACCGCCGCGAGGCGCGCCGCAGCCTCGCCTGGGGGCTGGGCCTGCCGGCGGCGCTGCTCGCGACGCTCGCTCTGGCGGCGCTGGGCGTCGGGCCTGCGTCGGCGCTGCCGGCGCTGGCGGCGCTGGGTCTCGCGGGGCTGGTCGCGCTGCGCGCCGCCCGCTGGCGTCGGCGGAGCTTCGCCGACCCCTGGCCTCACGCGCTGCTCTACGGCGCGATGGCGATGCTGGGCAAACCCTTCGAGGCGCTGGGCGCGTTGCGCTACCGCCGCGCGAAGGCGCGGGGCGAGCACGGGCGGATCATCGAATACAAGGGCCCCGCGCGCGCGGCCGGACGCTGAACGCCGGTCCGCGGGTCGGTTCGCGCGCCTATTCCGCGGCCTGGGCGAGGGTGCGGAAGCTCTCGTTGGTCTCGATCAGCTCGTCATAGGCGCCGCTGGCCTCGACCTGGCCGTTGCGGAACAGGAAGATCCGGTCGCAGCGGCGCACGGTGGACAGGCGGTGCGCGACCATGATCACGGTCTTCGCGCCGCCGATCTTGTCCAGCGCCTCCATCACCGCGCGTTCGGTGATGTTGTCGAGCGCGGACGTCGCCTCGTCGAGGATCAGCACGTCGGGGTCGTGGTAGAGCGCGCGGGCGATGCCCACCCGCTGGCGCTGGCCGCCCGAGAGCCGCGCCCCCCGGTCGCCGACCAGCGTGTCGTATCCGGCAGGGAGCTGCTCGGTGACGAAGTCGTGCAGCTCGGCGATGCGGGCCGCCCGCTCCACCGCCGCCATGTCGATCTTGTCGTGGGGCAGGCCGAAGGCGATGTTGGCCGCGACCGTGTCGTCGGCAAGGAAGATGTGCTGCGGCACGTAGCCGATGGAGCGCCGCCACGCCCGGCGGTCGGCCTGGCTGCGGATCGGCCTGCCGTCCACCCTCATCTCCCCGCTCTGCGGCTCCAGCAGGCCCAGCAGGACGTCCATCGCCGTCGACTTGCCCGCGCCCGTGCCGCCCACGATCCCGACGGTGGTGCGCGCCTCGATCCTCAGCGAGACCCCCCGCAGCGCCGGGCGGTCGGCGGCGGGATAGGAGAACTCGACCGCAGCGAGCTCAAGCGCGCCGCTCAGGTGAATCGGCTCTGGCGTTCCCTCGGGCAGCCGCTCTCCGGCCATGTCGGCGCTGACCAGCTCGGCATGAAGCGCGTCGAGCGCCGGCCCCTGGACGCGGATCGAGGACAGGCTGCCGTAGACGGTCTGCAGGGCGGGCATCAGCCTTATGCCGGCCAGGGCGTAGACGCCCGCGACGGGAAGCACGCGCGAGAGATCGCCGTCGTTGACGGCGAGGACGATCAGCAGCACCGCGATCATGCCGCCGAAAGCCAGGCCTTCGAGCAGGTGTCGCGGGAGCTCGGCCGTGGTCCGCGCCACCGTCTCCGCCTGAGCCTGGGCCAGGCCGGGGGCGTGGAACTGGGCGAGCATCTCCCGTTCGAGCCCGAGTACCTTGATCTCCTTGGCGCCGATCATCGCCTCCTGCACCACGCGGTAGCAGAGAGCGGTCGCCTCGAACCGGGACCGGCCGGCCGCCACCTGTTTGGCGCGCATCCACAGGAACAGCACGACATAGCTGCCACCGAGCAGGCAGCTCATCAACAGGGCGGACAGCGGGTCGGCGAGGATCAGCAGGGCGATCATCGCAATCGCCACGGCCGCATTCGAGATCAGGTTCAGCAGAGGGTTCAGCGTGCCCTGCACCATCACCGCCGTCTCGTTGAGCACGGTCTTCATCAGGTCGGAACTGTGCCGACCGAGGTACCAGATGTAGGGTTGACCGAGATAGCCGCGGAGGATCCGGGCCTGGATGGTGTAGATGCGCATCGCCCCGAAGCGCGCCAGCGCCCAGACGCAGATCGCGCGGATCGCGACCGAGCCGAGGAAGACGACGAGCACGAACACGCCCAGCGCCGTCTGGAAGCCGAGCGTCGTCTCGAACCCTCCGGCGCGGTAGATCTGGCCGATCACGCCGTCGCGCTCGGTCGCGCCCGGATCCGCCAGCACGCTCAGGAACGGGATCACCGCGCCGACGCCGACCATGTTGGCGAAGCCCATCAGCACCACCAGGACCATCAGGCGTCGGAAGCTGCGGCGCTCCGAGGAGTCCAGCAGGTCCATGGTCTTGCGCCAGGCCTTGAGCATGTCGGTCCAATCCTGGGTTGAGGCGGGGGCAGGCCGTCAGGCCAGCGACGGTTCGGCACGACGACGGGTCGAGGCCGGGCGGCGGCGCGCTCGGGTCCGTGCGCGCGCGGCGGGGATACTGGAGACCGCGGGCGCCGTCCGGCAACGCGACACTTTCGACGACCACGGTCCGGTGCACGGTCGCGGGCCGCGGTTAATATAGCGTTGGCGCGCCTGGGGCCGGAATCGCCGCCCGCGGGACGCCTCGGCGGCGAAGCTCCCCTGTTGACCTTGCGTCGCCGGCCGGGAACCATGCGGCATGGCGGACGGGATCGGGATCGAGCTGGCGCCCGGCGAAGAGGTGCTGTGGCGGGGACGGCCGCGAGCGGGCTTCCGCTGGGGGCTGCCGCAGATCGCCTCGCTGATCGTCGGCGTCCCCACTTCGCTCTCGGGGCTGTGGATGCTCGCCGGGGCGCTGACGCCGGAGCCGGACCTGTTCCTGATGCTGCCGGCGCTGGTCGCCTCGGGGTTCGGAGGCGCCGCCCTGCTGGCCGGGTTCTGGTACGAACCGAGGCGCCGGGCCGGGACCCGCTACGTGCTCACCGACCGCAGGGGCGTGGTGATCCGCAACGGCCCGTTCGGCGGGCCCCGCGTCGTGTCGCGGGCGATCCGCGCCGATCAGCCCCTCGACCTCGTCGAACATGGCGACGGCCTGGGTACGGTCTGGTTCCACAAGGAGCAGGTGCGCCGGTCGGGAGAGCCCGGCTTCCGCACGCTCTTCATCGGCTTCGAGCTGATCGAGGACGCCGGCAAGGTCTACATGATCCTGCAGGGCCTGCGCGACCGTGCGGAGCGGGCCGGGGACTGAGCGCCCCGGCCCGCGCCCGATGCGGGCCCGGCTCAGATCCGGCGGGCGAAGAGATCGTATTCCGAGGCGTCGGTGATCTCGACCCGGACGGTCTCGCCGACCGCGAATCCCTCGCCCTCGACGAAGACGTTTCCGTCGATCTCGGGGGCGTCGGAGGCGGTGCGGGCGACCGCGTCGCCGTCCTCGTCGATCTCGTCCACGACCGCCCAGGCGCGGGTCCCGATCTTGGCCGCGAGCTTCGCCGTCGAGATCCGCTGCGCCGTCTCCATGAAGCGGGCGTGCCGCTCCTCCTTCACCTCTTCGGGGACCTGGTCGGGCAGGTCGCGGGAGGGGGCGCCGACGACGTTCTCGTACTTGAAGCAGCCGACGCGATCGAGCTGGGCCGCCTCCATCCAGTCGAGCAGATGCTGGAACTCTTCCTCCGTCTCGCCGGGGAAGCCGACGATGAAGGTGGAGCGGACCACGAGGTCGGGGTTGATCGCCCGCCAGGCCGCCAGCCGCTCCAGCGTGTCCTCGGAGGCCGCGGGCCGGCGCATCCGGCGCAGGACCTCCGGGTGCGAGTGCTGGAAGGGGATGTCGAGATAGGGCAGCAGGCCCGCCGGCGCCTCCGCTCCGGACGTCCGGCACATCAGCGGGATCAGCGCGTCCACGTGCTTGTAGGGGTATATATAGTGCAGCCGCGTCCACAGGCCGAGCGAGGCGAGCCCCTCGGCCAGGTCCTGCACATGGGTTCGCCACTCCCGCCCTCGCCAGGGATGCGAGGGATGGCGCAGGTCGCGCCCGTAGGCGGAGGTGTCCTGCGAGATCACCAGCAGCTCGCGCACCCCGGCCTCGGCGAGCTTCTCCGCCTCGCGCAGCACGGCGTGGACGGGGCGGGAGGCGAGGGGGCCGCGCAGCTGGGGGATGATGCAGAAGGCGCACTTGTGGTTGCAGCCCTCCGAGATCTTCAGCCAGGCGTAATGGCGCGGGGTCAGCTTCAGCCCCTGCGGCGGCACCAGGTCGATCAGCGGATTCGGCGCGACCGGGGCGGCGGCGCGCACCGCCTCGACGACCTGCTCGTACTGCTGGGGGCCGGTGACGGCGAGGACCTTCGGATGCTGCCCGGTGATGAACGCGGGATCGGCGCCCAGGCAGCCGGTGACGATCACCCGACCGTTCTCTGCCAGCGCCTCGCCGATGGCGTCCAGCGACTCGGCGCGGGCCGAATCGAGAAAGCCGCAGGTGTTCACGATCACGGCGTCGGCCCCGGCGTAGTCGGGGGCGAAATCGTAACCCTCGGCGCGCAGGCGGGTCAGGATTCGCTCGGAATCGACCAGCGCCTTCGGGCAGCCGAGCGAGACCATACCCACTTTTCGAGTGGAAAACGGGGATTCATGGGGACGGTCGGGCATGTGCTTGAGCTTTGTCTCTGGCCTGGGGGCTGAGCTGAACCTGAGGTGGAGCGTTCAGATCGCCGTCGGTTTCGGGCTTCTCAGTACCTGAATTGTCTGTTAAAACGCTCTGGATCGAGGGGCAACGGTTCATCTGTGCGCGCCTCGCAGAGACCTTATGCGGATCGGGGAAAATCCGCCAAGCGATGGAGTTGGGAATGCGCAGCCAGAATCTGGGGATCGTCGGCCTGGCGCTCATGGGGGTGATCACTTTCGCGCCGCAGCAGGCTGCCGCGAATGCCTACTACCATGTCGATCTGGACACGGACATGAACGTTTCGCTCGACGGGAGCGGCACGATCTCGATCCAGAACTACGTATACGGCGTGAATCAGTCGACCAGCATCTACAGCGATGCGGGCGGCGTGAGCACGATCAACGCGACGTCGAACTCGGCCAACTCGACCGGCGCCAGCGCTTCGAGCGATCTCGATATCCTGCTGACGGGCGTCGCGATCGGCGACACCCGCGCCGGCGCGATCTACTCCTCGACGACCGGCTCCGGCCCGACCGGCCCGAACCCGACGTCGAGCAACCTGCTCGGCACGGTGTTCGACATCACCGACATCGGGGCCGGGACCTACCTGTCGCTCGATCTGACGATCAACTACCTGCTGGCCACCTGGGACGGCGGCAACGCCACCACCTACGCCTATGGCCGCTGGGCGCTGACCTACGCGACCCGCGCCGCCGGCAGCACCGGCCCCTGGTCGGCCTGGCAGCCGAACTGCGGCACCACGTCGAACGGCATCTACTGCCCGGGCGGCACCATGTTCGGCGACGAGAACTACGCCGCGCCGACCCTCGGCCTGGCGACTAGCGGCGGCGCCGCTGACCGCGTCATCGACGGCACCGGCGAGAACGCGTTCGTCTACAACGGCACCGCCCTGCTGAACAGCGGTCTCGACTACCGCTTCCGCCTCGCCCTGGCCGTCCGCGGCTCGGCCGACTCGAACAACAGCGCGACCGCCACGCCGCCGTCGCAGCTGGCCCCGGTTCCGCTGCCCGCCGCCCTGCCGATGCTGGGCGCCGCGATGGCCGGCCTCGGCCTCTTCGCCGCCCGCCGCCGCAAGAGCTGATCGGGCGAGCGAAAGCTCCACGGACTTGGGGAAAGCCGCCTTCGGGCGGCTTTCTTCGTTTGGGGCCGCCGGCGAAATCCGCGGGACGGCGCGGGCCGAGGCGGCGGCCGGGAGGCGCGGCGCGGCCGGGGGAGCGGCGCGGGCGCGGCTTGTTCATCTTCTCCGACCGACGGCAGGCGGATTTCGCTCGCCAAGGCGCTGCGGACGGGCTAAGGCCGCCTTATGAGCCGCATGCCCGTCCCCATCGCAGACGCCCCCAACTACCCGGTCTGGCGACGCCCGATCGCCCTGCTGATCCTGCTCGCCGCCGGCATGCCGCTCAGCTTCGCGACCTGGAACGCCCTGCTGAACAACTTCGTCATCGAGGCCGCCAGCTTCGACGGCTCCGACATCGGCTGGCTGCAGACGGTGCGCGAGATCCCGGGCTTCGCCGCCATCGGCGTCATCGCGGTGATCATCTTCGTGCGCGAGCAGACCCTGGCCCTGATCTCGCTGCTGGCGCTGGGCGCTGCGGTGGCGGTGACGGCGTATTTCCCGACCTTCGGCGGGCTCTTGATCACCACCTTCATCGGCAGCCTCGGCTTCCACTACTACGAGACGGTCAACCAGTCCCTGCAGCTGCAGTGGCTGACCAAGGAGCAGGCCCCCAAGGTGCTGGGCTGGATCCTGGCGGCGACCTCGGCGGCCTCGCTGGTCGCCTATGCGCTGATCGTGGGCGCCTGGAAGGCCTTCGACCTGAGCTACGAGGCGGTCTACCTCGTCGGCGGCGCCGCCACGGTCGCAGTCGCGATCTTCGCCTGGGCCGCCTTCCCGAAGTGGGAGGCGCCGAACCCCCAGCTCAAGAAGATGGTGCTGCGCCGGCGCTACTGGCTCTACTACCTGATGCAGTTCTTCTCGGGCGCGCGGCGGCAGATCTTCGTGGTCTTCGCGGCCTTCATGATGGTCGAGAAGTTCGGCTTCGAGGTGCACGAAGTCACCGCGCTGTTCCTGATCAACTACCTCGCCAACATGATCTTCGCGCCCCTGGTGGGCCGGCTGATCGCCCGCTTCGGCGAGCGGCTGGCGCTGACGCTGGAATACTCGGGCCTGGTGCTGGTGTTCACCCTCTACGCCGGGATCTACGTCTTCGACTGGCCGGCCTGGGCGGCGGCGGCGCTCTACGTCATCGACCACCTGCTGTTCGCCATGGCCTTCGCGCTGAAGACCTATTTCCAGAAGATCGCGGCGCCGGGCGACATCGCCCCCACGGCGGCCGTCGCCTTCACCATCAACCACATCGCGGCGGTGTTCCTGCCCGCGGCGCTGGGCTACCTGTGGCTGGTCAGCCCCGAGGCGGTGTTCGCGCTGGCCGTGGGGCTCGCCGGCTGCTCGCTGGGCCTCGCGCGGCTGATTCCCCGCCACCCCGACGAGGGGCGCGAGACGACGCTGACCGAACGGGTGCGGCCCACGGCGCCGCCGCCGCCCGTCGCCCCGGCGGAGTGACCGGGGCGGGCGCGATGCAGGCCGATCTCCTCCTCCCGCCCGGCGCGGCGCAGGGATCCGCCGGAGCCCGCCATGGCTGACGCAGGCCTGCCCGAGACGCCCTCCCCCCAGCCGGCCGGCGAGGCGGGGCGGTTCACCACCGGCACGATCATGCGCCATGTCTCGGTGATGACGCTGACGGGCTCGCTGGGCCTGACCTTCATGTTCCTCGTGGACTTCGTGACGCTGCTCTACGTCTCGATGCTGGGGGACGAGCGGCTGACCTCCGCCGTGGGCTACGCCTGGACGCTGCAGTTCTTCACCGTGGCGATGGGCATGGGCTTCTCCATCGCCGCGGGCGCGCTGGTCAGCCGGGCGCTGGGGGCGCGGGACCGCGAGGGGGCGCGCCGCATCGCCGGCTCGACCATGACGCTGGCCTGCGGGTTCCTGGTGCTGGGCGCGCTGGCGTTGATCGCCTTCCGCCGCCCGATCGTGCGCCTGCTGGGCGCCGAGGACCTGGTGCTGGAGGAGGCGGCGGATTTCCTGGCGATCACGCTCGCCACCATGCCGTTCATGACTTTCGGGATGCTCGGCTCCTCGGTGCTGCGGGCGGCGGGGGACGCGCGGCGGGCGATGATGGTGACCCTCTCGGCGGGGATCGTGGTGGCGCTGGCGGCGCCGTTCCTGATCTTCGACCGGGTGCTGGGCCTGCCGGGGCTGGACCTCGGGATCACCGGGGCGGCGCTGGCGCTGGCGCTGACGCGCTTCACCACCGCCGCCATGGGCTACCGCTTCTGCGTCTTCGTGCACGACCTGGTGGCGCGGCCGAGCTGGCGGGCGCTGCGCGCGGACACGCGCCGGGTGCTCGACATCGCCGTGCCCAGCGGCTTCGCGCAGATGTCGACGCCGGTGGCGAACGCGATCCTGACCGCGGCGATCTCGGAATACGGGCCCAGCGCGGTGGCGGGCTGGGCGGTGGTCAGCCGGATGACGGTGCTGGCCTTCGCGGGCGTCCTGTCGCTCGCCGGGGCCATCGGCGGCATCTTCGGGCAGAACTACGGTGCGGGGCTGATGCACCGGGTGGTGCGCACCTATCGCGACGCGGTGGTGTTCTGCGTGATCTACGTGGGCGCGATCTGGGCGATCCTCTATGCGGCCTCGGGCGTGATCTCGGCCGGCTTCAGCCTCTCGGCCGAGGGGGCGGAGGTGGTGCACGCCTTCGCCACCCTGGGCGCGGCCGGGTTCATGTTCGCGGGCTGCGCCTTCGTCGCCACCGCGGCCTTCAACACGCTGGGCCGGCCGCTGGGGGCGATGGCGGTGAACTGGGGCCGCGACGGGCTGGCGGTGCCGCTGATGCTGGTGGTCGTCGCCGGCGCGGTCGAGGGGGCCGAGGGCGTGGTCTACGCCCAGGCCGCCGGCATGGCCGCCGCAGGCGTGGCGGCGGGCTGGGCGGGCTGGCTCTTCGTCAACCGGCTGGCCGAGCGGGTGGAGCGCGCCCGCGCCTCGCTGGCCTGACGCCGCGTCGGGTCCGGCAGCGGGCGCCCCGGCGTGCGGTTTGGCTCTGGCCACGGGGCGCGCGTCGGGCTACCACCGGCCGATACGCATTCAGCGCACCGGAGGCGGGAGAGGCCGGAATGGTCAAGATCACCTACATCGAATTCGGCGGAACCGAGCACGTCGTGGACGTGGAAGAGGGCCTGACGGTGATGGAAGGCGCGCGCGACAACGGCATTCCGGGCATCGAGGCCGATTGCGGCGGCGCCTGCGCCTGCTCGACCTGCCATGTCTACGTCGACCCCTCCTGGGTGGAGAAGCTGCCCGAGCGGGAGGCGATGGAGGAGGACATGCTCGACTTCGCCTTCGAGCCGAAGGAGAACTCGCGCCTGACCTGCCAGCTGAAGGTGACGCCGGAGCTCGAGGGCCTGGTGGTGCGGATGCCGGAGAAGCAGATCTGAGACCGCGCCGCGCCTCCGCATCGCCGGAGGGGCGCAGGCTGCGCCGCCGGGGCCTCGGGCTCGCGGCGGCGCTGGCGTTGATGGGCGGCGGCGGGGCGGCGGCGCAGGAGCGCCCGTCTCTGCTGGACGGACCGCCCAGGCTGGACGGTCCGGGCTTCGCGCGGGCGGTGGAGGGCTGGACCCTGCACTACGGCCTCGGCGGGGCGCTGTTCGGCTCGGAGCAGTATTTCCCCGGCGGTTCGGTGCAGTGGCGCGACGCCTCGGGTCTGTGCCTGCACGGGCGCTGGGAGGCCGACGACGGCCTGATCTGCTTCATCTACGAGGACGACCCCGACGACCGCCGCTGCTGGGCGGTGGCGCTGGACGAGGGCCGGGTGACCGCCTGGCTGCCCGGCGGCGCCGAGCGGCCGCTGGTCGAGGCGTTCCGCGAGAAAGCCCCCCTCGACTGCCCGGGCCCCGGCCTCGGCGCCTGAGGCGCCGCGTCGAGCGTCGCGCCCGCGGCGGGCCTTCGGCTCGCGGCGCGGGGCGGGGGCGGGCGCCCGGGGGCGCCGTTTCGCTTGGCGAGGTTCGGCAGGGACGGCGGAGGCGGCGCCGGACGGGCCGCCATCTGCCGAGACGGCCGGCAGGGCCGCCTCTGGCGAGCGTTCCGTCCAGGCGGCCCCGCTCCTCAAGGCCGGCCCCCGCTTCGCGAGCGTCGACCCGGGGGCCGGACCCCCCTCTCCACGGTCGTCGCGCTCCGGCGCGGGTTGGCTTGCGGGGGCCTGGCGGGGCAGGGTGGCGGGGTTCTCGATGGGAGTGATCCATGCCGCGTCCGCCCTCCGCCGTGCCCGAGCCCTCCGACGCCGACCAGCGCCGCGCCGCGCGGCCGGTGGTGGCCTATCCCGACGACGCGCTGGCGCCCCCCGACCTGACGCTCTACGGCGCGGCGCTGGCCTCGGCGGAGCTCGTGGAGGTCGCGACCGTGCCGGCGCGCGAGGCGCGCTGCGTGCAGGTTCCGGCAGGGAGCTTCCTGCGCATCGTCTCGGTCGAGGGGCCGCAGGTGGGCGACCTGAACCTGTGGAACGCCCGCGACCTGCCCGAGCGCTTCTTCTCCGGCAAGACCCGCGCCCTGCACGGGACCCATGTCACCCGCGGCCATCGCCTGTGGAGCGCGCTGCCCTGGCTGCGCCCGATGGCGACGATCGTGGCCGACGACCTGGAGTGGTACGGCTTCGACGCCGACGGCGGGGGCGTGCACGACGTGATCGGCACCCGCTGCGATCCCTATACGAACCGGCTGCTGGCGGGCGCCGACTACCACCACTGCTGCCATTCCAACCTGGTGCGGGCGCTGGCCGAGGCGACCGGCCTTGCGCCGGAGGCCGCCGAGCCGCTGGTGCATGACGTGCTCAACGTCTTCATGTGCACCGGCTTCACCCGCGACACGCACCAGTACTTCATGAAGGCGAGCCCCGTGCGCCCCGGCGACGCGCTGACGCTGTTCGCCGAGATCGACCTGCTGGCGGGCCTGTCGGCCTGCCCGGGCGGGGACTGCTCGGCCTCGCATTCCTCCGACGCCGCCGCCTGCTTCCCGCTGCGCATGGAGGTGCTGCGGCCGGATCCCGCGGCGCTGGAAGGATGGGAGAGCCCCGCGCCCTCGCCCTACGACCGCAGCCACGGGCTCTGACGCCGGAAGGGGGAGCGCCCGGAACGGGCGGCGGCCGAGGGGGCTCGACGCCCCCCCCGAGTCTTCAGGCGACGCCCACCTGGCCCCTTAGCCGCGCATCCCGTTCATGATCTCCACCAGCTTCGCCGCGATCCCGGGTTCGGAGAGCGCGTGGCCTCCCTGCTGGATCATGTGCAGCTGCGAGCCGGGCCAGGCCTCGTGCAGCAGCTGCGCCGAGAGCGGCGGGCAGATCAGGTCGTAGCGGCCCTGCACGATATGGCCGGGGATGCCGGCCAGCCGCGGGGCGTCGTGCAGGATCTGGTCGTCGCGGGTCAGCCAGCCCTGGTGGACGAAGTAATGGCACTCGATCCGGCTGAAGGCCCGGGCATAGGCGCCGTCCGGCCCATGGCCGCCGCCGCCCGCGAGCGTGGCGCAGGCGGCCTCCCACCCGGCCCAGAGGCGGGCGTGGCGGGTCTGCTCCATCAGGTCGTCGGAGGTCAGGCGCTTGTGATAGGCCGCGATCAGATCGGCGCGCTCGGAGGCGGGGATCGCCTCGGCGAAGCGCTTCCACTCGACGGGGCGGAACTGGCCGGCGCCGCCGCCGTAGAACCAGGCGAGCTCGCGCTTCATCATCAGGAACACGCCGCGCAGCGCCATCGCCTCGACCCGCTCGGGATGGGTCTCGGCATAGAGCAGCGACAGGGTCGCGCCCCAGGAGCCGCCGAACAGGATCCACTTGTCGATGCCGAGCTTCTCGCGGATCCGCTCGATGTCGGCGACGAGATCCCAGGCGGTGTTGGCCTCGAGGCTCGAATGCGGGCGCGAGCGGCCGCAGCCCCGCTGGTCGAACAGGATCACCCGGAAGACCTCGGGGTCGAAGAACCGGCGCATGCCGGGCGAGCAGCCGCCCCCCGGACCGCCATGCAGCACCACCACGGGCTTGCCCTTGGGGTTGCCGCATTGCTCCACGTAAAGGTCATGCCCTCCCGGCACCTCGAGCCGCAGACGTGAGAACGGCTCGATGGCGGGATAAAGGGCCTGGCGGGCCGAGATGTCGGCTTCGCTTTCGCGCATGTCCGATCTATGTCACATCGGGCGCGGATCACAAGCGCCGGCAGCGGAGCGGATCGCCACATGACGCCCAGGCAACACACCGAAGCCCGCAGCTTCGAGGGGACCAACATCGACCCCGGCGAGATCGCCAAGTTCGAGGCGATGGCCGCCGAGTGGTGGGACCTGAACGGCAAGTTCAAGCCCCTGCACATGATGAACCCCTGCCGGCTGGGCTACATCGTCGACCAGATCGCCGCCGAGTTCGGGCGCGATCCCTCCGAGCCCGACGCCTTCAAGGGCCTGCGCATCCTCGACATCGGCTGCGGGGGCGGCCTGCTGTGCGAGCCGATGGCGCGGCTGGGCGCGACGGTCGTGGGCGTCGATCCGGCCGAGCGCAACATCCCCGTCGCCCGCATCCATGCCGAGCGCATGGGGCTCGAGATCGACTACCGCGCCGCCTCGGCCGAGGCGCTGGCCGAGGCGGGCGAGACCTTCGACGCGGTGCTGAACATGGAGGTGGTCGAGCATGTGCCCGACCCCGCCGCCTATCTCGGCGCCTGCGCGCGGCTGGTCCGACCGGGCGGGCTGATGGTCTGCTCGACGATCAACCGCAATCCCAAGAGCTTCATGATGGCGATCGTCGGGGCCGAGCACGTGATGCGCTGGCTGCCCAAGGGCACCCACGAGTGGTCGAAGTTCATCACCCCCGACGAGCTCTCGACGATGATCGCCGCCGCCGGGCTGGAGGTGGTCGACCGCAAGGGCTTCGTCTTCAACCCGATCGCCTGGAGTTGGTCGATCTCGGCCCGCGACCTCTCGGTGAACTACGTGACCTGTTCGGTGAAGCGGGAGGATCGGGGATGAGCGACGCCTCCCGCGATCCTGCCCCCGATCCTGTCGGCGCCGAGGTCCGCGCCCGCGCCCGGGCGCTGCCCGTGGCCGACTGGTGGACCGCCGAGCGCGTGGCGCCGGGGGTGACCAAGATCGTGGAGCCGCATCTCGACCCCCTCCTGCAGGCGAACCTGTGGCTGGTCGAGGGCTCGGCGCGCGACCTGCTGATCGACAGCGGCATGGGGGTGGGGCGGCTCGCCCCCTTCGTGGACGGGCTGCGCGACGCCTCGAAGCCGCTGGTGCATGTGCTGAGCCACGCGCATATCGACCACATGGGCGGCTCCTGGGAGTTCGCGACGCGGCTGATCCACCCCGCCGAGGCCGCGGACCTGGAGCGGACGGACGTCGGCCTCGCCACCCTGTTCCGCGACGAGATCCCCAAGCCGACCCGCGACGGGTTCGAGGCCGAGGGCTACCGGCCGCTGCCCGACATCCTGCTCGATGCGCGGCCCTCGGCGGACTACGACCCGTCCTCGTATCGGCTGAAGCCGGCGCCGGCGACGGGGCTGCTGGAGGAAGGCGACCGGGTCGAGCTCGGCTCGCGCGGGTTCACGGTGGTGCATCTGCCGGGGCACTCGGCGGGCGGGATCGGGCTCATGGACGAGGCGGACGGGACGCTGTTCTCGGGCGACGCGATCTATGACGGGCCGTTGCTGCCGATCGGGGTGATGGAGGACTACCTCGTCACGCTGGAGCGGCTGGCGGGGATGCAGGTCTCCACCGTCCACGGCGGGCATGACCTGAGCTTCGGGCAGGCGCGGATGCGCGAGATCTGCGCGGCGTATCTGGCGAAGTGGGGCTAGGCGCCCTGCGGGCGGGCTTGGGCCTGGAAGCGCAGTTGTCGCCGCATCGGAAGGGGGCTCGGCGAGGCGAGGGGGGAGGACGCTTCCGAACTCACCCAAGAACAAGCCCGCGCCTGTTCTCCGCAGCCGTCCGTCGCTTCTGATGCCTGAGCGACTCGCCCGCCCCGGTCAAGGACGAGCCCCCCTGCGGGGGGTCGCTTCGCGATCCTTGACCGGGGCGGGCGAGTCGCTCTGATCGGCATCAGCGACGGACGGCTCCGGAGAACAGGCGCTCGCGGCAGGGCTCGGGGCGGACCGGGGCCGGGGGCGGGCGGTCAGACCGGGATCCAGGGGGTGGAGGCGGTGGCGCCGTCGAAATCCTGGGCGGTGAGGTGGACGGTCTCGGCCTCGAACGCGTCGGGCGGGAAGGCGAGGGCGCCTTCGCGCAGCGGGTTGGTGGAGCGCTCGATCAGCCCTCCGTCGGGGGTCAGGCGGCCGCGGCAGAACTCCTGGTCGAACAGGCGACGCAGCGCGCCGCGGTGGCGGTGGGCGAGCGCCCGCTCCAGCCGGTCGGGCAGGGGGGCGGGGGCGGCCAGCGCCTCCGGAGCGCCGCGGCCGAGCAGGAAACGGTCGCCGGCGCGCGCCAGCACCGCGGCCTGGCCGTCGGCGCGGCGAAGCTGGCGGGCCGCGAGCGGGGGCGCGGCGGGCTCGCGCCGCCAGAGCTCGGCGTAGTCGGCGAAGACGCCGCGCTCGATCAGCTCGCCGTTCTCGAAGAAGAGGGCGCCGACGTCGGGGCCGTCGAGCGGTCCGCGCCAGTTGACGCGCCGGGTCCAGGTGCAGACGCCGCGTTCCACCGCGGTGGCGCCGGCGAAGCCCTCGGCGCGGGCCAGCGCGCGCAGCACCCGCGGGGGGAGGTCGGCCAGCGCCCGCGCGCCGCGCACGTCGGGAAGCTCCGCGGGCAGGCGCAGGTCGACATGCAGGCGGCCGGCCTGGATCCAGTGCACCTCGGTCGTCGCGTCCTCGTGGCCCGGCGCGCGCAGCCAGGCGCGGCGCCACAGGCCCTGCACCGCCTCCAGCGTCGGCTCCAGCGTCAGCGAGGCGGGCAGGCGCGGGTCCGGAGGCTCGGCGGCCGAGGGGGCGGCGCTCATCTCAGGCGGCCGACTTCAGCGCCGCGAGACCCGCGACGATGTCGGCGGTGGAGCGCACGGCGCCCGCCTGCAGGTATTCCATCGCCCGCAGGGAGGCGGCGTGGGCCTCGTCCGAGCTGCCGCCCACGGCGTCGCCGACGATGCGGCAGTGGTAGTCGTGCTGGTGGCCGTCGGCGAAGGTGTAGTGGCAGCACACGTCCGTCAGGCCGCCGATGAGGATCAGGGTCTGCGCCTTCAGGCCCTTGAGCAGGATCTCGAGCTCGGTTCCGAAGAAGCAGGAATAGCGGCGCTTGCGGATGAAATAGTCCTCGCCGGGGCGGTAGCCGGTTTCCTCGACGGCGATCTCGGTCCCCTCGCGGCCCTCGACGCAGTGGATCCCCTCGGCGCCGTCGAGCTCGCGGCCGAAGTCGACGAGGTCGGGGCGGTGGGCCTCCTGGAAGAAGATCAGGGGGGTCGCGGTCTCGCGCGCGGCGTCGATCACCTGGCGGGCGCGGCCCATGTTGGCGCGCCAGCCGGTCATCTTGGGGATGCCGACGTCGTAGCCGTCGAGGAAGCCGCCCTTCTGGATGTCGATGACGAGGACGACCGGGGCGCCGACGATCATGGGCTGGCGGGGCATGGGGCGGCTCCTATTGGCGGCGGGAGGGGTCGGCCCCCATCAGCCGCGGCAGGTCGCCGAAGCGGGCGACCAGGCCGAAGACGGCGAGGGAGGTCAGGATGAAGACGATGGCCCCGACCGCCATGGTGGGGGTGAAGCCGTTGCGCAGGGAGTTGAAGATCTGCAGCGTCACCGTGGCGTAGGCCGAGGCGGAGACGAAGAACATCACGATGAACTCGTTGAAGCTCAGCACCAGCGCGAAGAAGAAGCCCGAGAGCGTGTAGGGGATCGTCTGCGGCAGGACGATGGTGCGGAAGGTCGTGCGCTCGGTCGCGCCCATGGTGGCGGCGGCGTCGAGATGGGCGCGGTCGATCGACTGCAGGCCGATGGAGATGGTGGCGAGCGGCAGGGCCCCGTGCAGGGCGGCGTGCGAGAGGATCCCGGCCGGGATCGTGCCGATCAGGCCGGAGAAGGCCCAGAGGAACCCCAGGCCCACGCCGAAGACGATGGGCGGCAGGGCGAAGGGCATCGCCATCGAGGCCGCCAGCAGCTTTGAGAGCCTGGTGTCGCGCCGCCAGAGGCCGTAGGCGGTGGGCCAGGCGATCAGGGTGGCCAGCGCGGCGGAGGTCGTGGCGATCAGGACGGAGCGTTGCAGGGCTCGGGTCCAGACGGGGTCGGAGACGAAGAACTCGACGAAGCGGTCGAGGGTGGGGTCCTCGGGCGGGAACAGCATGGTGCGCCCGCCGTTCAGCGCCGCGGCGCAGACCACCACGATGGGGGCGAGCACGAAGAGCGCGCACCAGGCGAGGTAGAGGCGGCCGAGCGCGCGGCTCATGACCTCGCCTCCGCCAGGCGCGAGAGGCGCAGGGAGGCGAGCAGGAAGGCCCCCGCCGTCAGCAGCAGGATCACCGCCTGGGCGGCTCCGAAAGGCGCGTTGAGGGTCGCGCCGCGGACGGATTCGTAGATGGTGATGGTCAGCGTCTGCCGGGCCGGATCGGCGAAGACCGAGACCGCCACGTAGGCGCCCAGCAGGTAGACGAAAAGCAGCAGCGCCGCCCCGGTCAGCGGCAGGCGGGCGGCGGGCAGCACCACCGTGCGGATCACCGTCAGCGGGCGCGCGCCCATGGTGCGCGCGGCCTCGAGCATCGCGGGGTCGAGGCGCGAGAGCGCGGGATAGAGCAGGATCACCGCGTAGGGGAAGACCAGGTAGCTCATGGTCAGCACGGTGGCGAAGACCGAGGTCTTGAAGCGCACGTTGCGGGGCGTGGCCATGCCCCACTCGCGCAGGGTGTCGAACCAGCCGACCGCCTGGAGCCAGTCGGTCAGCCCGGTCTCGCGGAACACCATCGGCAGGCCGGAGCGGTTGGAGAGCAGCACGTCCCAGCCCATCACCACGAAGACTTCCGAGAGCGACAGCGACGAGAGCAGGAACACCAGCCACAGGGTCTGGATCCGGCGGGACTGGCGGGTCATCAGCCAGGTGAAGGGAAAGGCGAAGGCCACCGCGACGACCGAGGCGACGCCGGCGTAGAGCAGCGTCCATCCCAGTTTCTGCAGGTAGAGGAAGGAGGGGTCGCCCGGCCCCTCTAGCCCCACGAAGAAGCGCGCGTAGTTCTCGAGGCTCAGCGCCCAGCGCCAGGCGGCGCCCTCGACCACCTGGCCGAAGGAGACCACGAGGACGATGACGAAGGGGGCGACGCAGAGCACGGCCAGCGTCAGGCCGAGCAGGGCCTGAACGGAGCCATAGCCGGGGCGCGGCGGGGGCGGGGCCTCTGCGGGCGCGGGCTGGGCGGCGGCGGTCATGGCGCGCGGCCGGCGGTGGGGCGAGCGGCAAGGGCGCCGCGTCGGGCGGTGCGCCTGCGGGGGGCGTCGGGCCCGCGGCGCGCGGCGAGGGGGGCGCATGGGGCGGGCCTCGCGAGGCGGGGCTCGCTCGGCCATGCGCGCGGGGCGCGCGCGCGGGCCGGGGGCCCGCGGAAGGGGGCTCGGGACTCACCAGAGAACAGGGGGCGCGCCTGTCCTCCGGAGCCGTCCGTCGCTGGAGATGCCTGAGCCCCGCCAGGGGCCGGGTCAAGGACGAGCCGCGCAGGCGCGGTCGCTTCGCGATCCTTGACCCGGCCCCCGGCGGAGCTCTGGTCGGCATCCGCGACGGACGGCTCCGGAGAACAGGCGCTCGGCGCCCGGCTCCGGGCGTCGCGCAGGGGCGCCCGGGGCGAGGGTCGCGCGATCCCGGAGGCGAGGCGCCGGGCATCGGGAGCTTGGGCGGGGCCGGCGGAGAGGGGCCTGTCGCCGGCGAGGGGCGCGGCGCGAGCGGGCGCGAGGCGGATGAGGCCTGCGGCCTGGGGGCGGGAAGCGCCGCGTCGGGGGGCGCGCCCGTGGGGGGCGTCAGGCCCGCGGCGCGCGGCGAGGGGGAGGCTTGCGGCGGGCCTCGCGAGGCGGGGCTCGCTCGGCTGGCGCGCTCCGCGCGGGGCGGGCCGTGCGGCCGCGGGCGCGGGGGGCGCGGGGTGGCGCGGGGAGACTGGGGGCGGGCGGGTCATGCGGCCTCGGCCCGGTCCTGGGCGGGGAAGACGCGGATCAGCTCCGGGGGCAGGAACAGGTGCACCGCGTCGCCGAGCTTCGGGCGCGCGGGGTTGGAGAAGGGGAGCTCGCAGACCTGGGGGCCGGCGGGCGTCTCGACATGGATCTCGCGGACCTGGCCGATGTCGCGCACGAAGGCGACGCGGCCGGCGAGGGTGTTGGCGCCGGGCTCGGGGGCGAGGAAGGTCCATTCCGGGCGGCAGGCGACCTGCACCGGCGCGCCGTCGCGGAAGTTCGCCGCAGGCGCGACCGAGAGGCGGGCGCCGCTGGCCAGCAGGACCTCGCCGCGCTCGGCCGTGCCGGCGAGGAAGTTCGCCTTGCCGATGAAGCCCGCCACGAAGCGGTTGGCGGGGCGCTGGTAGACCTCCTGCGGGGGGCCGACCTGCTCGGCGCGGCCGTTCGACATCACCACGATGCGGTCGGCCATGGTCATCGCCTCGCGCTGGTCGTGGGTGACCACGACGGTGGTGATGCCCAGGCGCTGCTGCAGGAGGCGGAGCTCGACCTGCATCTCCTCGCGCAGCTTGGCGTCCAGCGCCGACATCGGCTCGTCGAGGAGGAAGACCTTCGGCTCCTGCGCGAGCGCCCGCGCGATGGCGACGCGCTGGCGCTGGCCGCCGGAGAGCTCGCCGATCCGCCGGGCGCCGAAGCCGGGGAGCTGGACGAGATCGAGGAGCTCTTCCGCGCGCGCCCGGCGCCTGGGTTTCGCCACGCCCGCGATGGCCAGCGAATAGGCGACGTTCTCGGCGACGCTCAGGTGCGGGAACAAGGCGAAATTCTGGAAGACCATGCCGAAGCGGCGCTTGTGGGCGGGGAGGTCGGTGATGTCCTCCCCGCCCAGCTCGATGCGCCCGAACGAGGGGCTCTCGAGCCCCGCGATCATCCGCAGGAGCGTGGTCTTTCCGCAGCCGGAGGGGCCGAGCAGGGCGGTCAGCTCCCCGGCGGGGAAGCGGAGGTCGACGCTCTCGACCGCCACCGCCCCGCCGGGGAACGTCTTGCGCACATCCCACAGGCGCAGGTCCGCCGCGTCCCCGGAGGCCGAAACCGGGGGGACGCCGTGTCCGGGCTCTCCGGAGGTCATCGCGGGGCCTCTCAGGCGGCCGCCAGCATCTTCTCCCACGTCTCCTTGATGAACTCGCCCATGTCGAGATAGGCCTCGTAGGCCGGCGTGATGGCGGGGGTTCCGGAGACGGCGGCGAACTCCTCGTCGGTCAGGTCGGTGGCGGCCTGGGGCAGCAGCGGCGCGGTGCCGATCATGCGGCTCATCAGGGCCTGGGTGGCGGGGTCGGAGGAGAAGTCGATGAAGGCGGCGGCCTCCTCGGCCTTCTCCGAACCCTCGGCGAGGCACCAGGAGCCGTAGTCCTGCGGGTTGCCTTCCCTGGGGAAGATCGAGGCGATCGGGAACCCCTCGGCGGCCATGATGCCGGCGACGTCGTGGTAGTAGATGCCGCCCACCACGTCCTCGTTCTTCATGCCCTGCTCCATCTGGGATTCGGCGGACCACCAGAGGGCGACGTTGCCCTTCAGCTCGGCCACCTTCTCGACCACGGCGACGATGCCGTCCTTCGACATCATCGTCGCCTCGCCGTCGAAGAAGGTGGCCGCGGTGATGTCGAGGAAGTGGGAGTTGTAGAGCTTGGAGATGCCGAGCGAGGCCTCGTAGGTCGAGGGATCCCAGAACTCGGCCCAGGAGGTCGGCGCCTCGACCACGTTGGGGTTCACCACCATCGAGGTGAACCAGGACATGGCGCCGACGCCGACCAGGCCGCTGTCGGCGGTGTAGAGGAACTTGGGGTCCAGCCCCTCGGCCCTGGGCATCGCGGCGGGCTGCAGCGGGGCCAGAAGGCCACCGATGCGCGAAGCGCGGATCATCGTGTCGCGGGCGTAGAGCGAGAGGTCCGCAGGGACCGTGCCGGACTGGGCGGCGTTCTGCATGGTCACCAGCCAGTCGGAGGAGTTGGGCTGGGTGACGGATTCCACCGCGATGCCGGTCGCCTCGGTGAACTTCGGGTACACGTGCTCCTTGAACGAGTTCTCGAAATAGCCGCCGTAGGAGCCGATCCTGAGGCTGCGGCCCTGGGCCAGCGCCGGGGCGCCGAGGCCGGAGGCGGCGGCGAGGCCGGCCATCCCCGCGGCCCCCTTCAGGATCGTGCGGCGGGAGACGCGCACGGCGCCGGTGCGGGCGAGGAACGGGGTCGCGGGGCGCGAGGTCATGAGCGCTCTCCTGTCGGTCGGGACGCGGGGGCCCCGGTTGATCGGACGCCCCGGACTGACGCCGGGTTGCGCGAGAGGCCATGCAGGGGGCGTGCCAGAGCGCAGGCCGGCACTGAGCGCCGGCCGGAGGGGCGGAGGCGCCCTGCGGGCGGGCTTGGCTGCGTCGCGCTTGTGCGGGGTGGGGCGGAGGAATGGGGAAAGGGGGGAGCCTCCGGCGGGCTCCTGACTCACCAGAGAACAAAGCGCCCGCGCCTGTTCTCCGGACCCGTCTCTCGCTGATGGATGCCTGAGCGACTCGGCCCCCGGGGTCAAGGACAAGCCCGCCT
>Ga0310345_10000648_pt1 | contig 47312 bp, 43 predicted proteins | sample HC15DNA20500_MG_FD_204667 | JGI IMG/M metagenome (GOLD analysis project Ga0310345, IMG submission 204667) | Marine microbial communities from station ALOHA, North Pacific Subtropical Gyre - HC15-DNA-20-500_MG | ecosystem: Environmental > Aquatic > Marine > Oceanic | place: Pacific Ocean: North... | reverse complement strand
CTCGGGCATGGCGGTGGCCTTTCTTGGTTGCCTGGAATGCGTGGTAGCAATCCAAGCTTAAGCCATGCGGTCACCGCCGCCTTTCACGCTTATCTGCGAAGAACCAAAAAAAAGCCCCCTAGGGTAAGGGGGCAAGTGCGAGAAAGGCCGTCAGGCCTTTCGGAGGAGATTCGGTTGATCAGCGTGTTCGCTGATGTTGCGGTGCAGTATAGGGCGGTCTACGACTTTAGTCAACTATCGATCCGCAGAATCGCGGAACTGCGTTTCTATCAAGACTATTGTTTTTCGCGATCGTTCCCGGCGCTGTCGGATTTGTTGTCACTGGAGGCTTCCGAGGTGTTGGCCTCGTCGCGCTCCTTGCGCTTGAGATTGGCCAGGAATTCACGTCGAACGGACCGCCAGATCGGCACCTGGTACTGCGACAGCTCCCGTAGGGCGGTCAGCGGGTTGTTCGCGCCCAGAAGCCGACGCATGCGGTCCTTGAACTGCTGCTGCTGGTCGCTGAAGAACTCCAGCGAGAGCTCGAGATAGGAGCTCACCGTGCTTTGCATCGAGTCGCCGTAGAAGCGGATGATGTTGCGCAGCACTTCGGTACGAAAGATCGGGTCGCCGCCTTCCTCCTGTTCACTGATCACCTGCAGCAGTATGGTGCGGGTGATGTCGTCGCCGCTGCGCTTGTCGATCACGGTGAAATGCTCGCCGCGGATCACGAGCTGGCGTATGTTTTCCAGAGTGATGTAGCGGCTGACTTCGGTGTCATAGAGCCGCCGGTTCGGATACTTCTTGATGATCCGCGTCTCGTCACTCATTCCTGTCGCCCCGTCGTTTTGAGAAAGGCCGCGGCGCGCAGCGTTGCTGCATTGCGGCAACACGATTGTGCCAGATCGATCGATGCGAACGTAGCTGTCCAAACGTCGGACACGAAAACGCCCGCACGAAGGCGGGCGTTCCAAGGTCGACGTGCACGCGTACCGCTTAGCGGCCGAGCTGGCGCTCGCGGATCTCGTCCAGGCTCTTGCAGTCGACGCACAGCGTGGCGGTCGGGCGGGCCTCGAGACGGCGAATGCCGATCTCGGTACCGCAGGTGTCGCAGAAGCCGTATTCGTCGCGATCGACGCGGGAGATGCCCTGATCGATCTTGCGGATGAGCTTGCGTTCGCGATCGCGCGTGCGCAGTTCGAGGCTGAACTCGGATTCCTGGCTGGCGCGATCGGTCGGGTCCGGGAAGTTCGCCGCCTCATCCTTCATGTGATGCATGGTGCGGTCGACCTCTTCCATGAGTTCGCGCTTCCAGTTCATGAGGATGCGGCGGAAGTGATCGCGCTGCGCCTCATTCATATACTCTTCACCCTCTTTCGGGGTGTAGGGCGTAAACTGCTGAGGCGCCTCGAGTTTAGAGTCTTTCTGAGTTGCAGCCATGCTGGCCTCGGGTCGGAAAACAGCGCGTACCATTAGCACGGAAAAAGGCCGTCGCGCAATAAAAAGTTCGCGGGGCTGCGGTTTTGGCACGGTTCTGGCAAACTCTGCTCGCTTGACACCACTTCGCCGCAGCCCCCGCAACATGACGCTTGGCGCGCTTTTATTCGATGTCGACGGCACGCTCGCCGACACGGAACCCGAAGGCCATCTGCCTGCCTACAATCGCGCGTTTCGCGAACATGGCCTGGACTGGACGTGGACGAAGAAGCTTTACCGCAAGCTGTTGCTGATCTCCGGCGGGCGTGAGCGAATCGATCACTACCTGGATCGCTACGATCCCGAGCTCGGCCCGCACGACGAGCGCGTGCGCGACGATCGCGCGGGCTGGATCGACGAGATCCACCGCAGCAAGTCGCGGTATTTTCGGGATCGCCTGCAGGACGGTCAGGTGCCGCTGCGCGCGGGCGTCGCGCGTCTGATCCAGGAGGCCGGCGAGGCCGGCATGCGAATCGCGATCGTGACCAACGCCACGCGCGCCACGCTCGAACCGTTTCTGGCCTATGCGCTCGGTGATGCGCTGCTGGCGCATATCGAACTGACGGTCTGCGGCGACGAGGTCGCACACAAAAAGCCCGCGCCGGACCTGTACCGCATGGCCTGCGAGCGCCTGGGCTGTACCCCGGAGAGCTGCCTCGCAATCGAGGATTCAAACGCCGGCGTGACCGCGGCCCATGCGGCGCGCGTGCCCGCGCTGGTCACGGTCAACGACGACACCCGTGATCAGGCCTTCGAACACGCGATCGCCGTGCTCGATTCTCTTGGCGAGCCGGACAAGCCGGTCGGTATCATCAAGTCGCCCGGCTTCGACTTCGACTATGTCGATCTGGATGTGCTCCGCCGCACCAGTGCCGCGGCGCTGGCGCACACGCGCGGGGCGGGCTGAGCCGTAACAGTACTCAACGGCGCCGTCGGGCGATGGCCGATGCTGGCTGGGATTCGATATAAAGCAGCGTCGCGCCCACCACGGCCGCCGGCATCACGACCAGATTCGCCAGCGGAATCGCGGTCATCACCGTCACCAGACTGCCGAAGCCGAGGTGGCGCCAGCGCCGCGCGCGCAGCTGCAGAATCTTGTCGTCGAAGCGCAGCCCGCGGTTCGCCATCGGCTGGTCCAGGTATTCGAACGACAGCATGAAGGCGCCGAAGATGAACCACAGCGGCGCGATCGCGAGATTGGCCGGGGGCAGAAAGAACAGCGCCACGCTCACCACGCCGAGCAGCAGGGCACGGGCGAAGTAGTAGCGCAGACGCCGCAGCTCGCCGACCACGCCGTCGAGCATTTCCCACGCGAGGCTCATCCCCGATTCCGGCGCGCGGCCGGTGACGAGCTTTTCCACCCGTGCCGAAAGCAGACCGTTGAACGGACTGGCGATCAGGTTGGCGAGCAGAGTGAACACATAGCAAAACGCCAGCGTCGACAGCAGGACACCGAACCACCAGAGCAGGGTCTCCAGCCAGGCGAGCCAGTCGGGCAGGCCGGCGAGCCAGGCATCGAGCCAGCTGTCGAGCTGCCAACCGAACAGCGACACGATCAGCGCGATCAGGGCGATGTTGATCACGATCGGGATCACCACGTAACGCCGCAATGCCGGTTCGCGCAGCATGGTGAAGCCGCGCAGCAGGTAGCGCGGGCCGGCGGTAAACTCGGTGATCGGATTCATCTGGCGTTCGGTTGCGAATTCATAGAGTCACGATCCACAGGAACAGGCATGGCAGATGCTGCCCGCTGCCGGGACCGTCGAGAGTGTAGAAGAAACAACGGGAGTCTCGTGATGCAAACCCATCGATCGAAATGGATCGGCGCCATGCTGGTGAGTCTGGCGCTCGCGCTGTCGGCCTGTTCGCAGAACGACGCCGCCGACGCGCAGGCCGAGCTGGAACAGGCCAACGCCGAACTCGAAGCCGCGCAGGCCAAGGTCGAGGCCGCCGAGAAGGCCCAGGCCGATGCGCAGGCAGCCAAGGAAAAGGCCGCCGCGCAAGAGCAGGTCGCCGATGCCAAGGCCGAGAAACAGGAAGCCGCCGCACGCCAGACCGAGGCCAAGGCCGAATCCAAGACCGCCACCCAGCAGGCGCGCACCGAGGCCCGCGAGCAGGCGCGCAGCGAGGACAAGCCGGTCTGCAACGACTGCGGCACCGTGAGTTCGATCACGCCGGTCACCACCAACGGCGACCCGAGCCTGATCGGCAGCGTCGCCGGCGGTGTGGCCGGTGCCGTGGTCGGCAGCCAGATCGGCAGCGGATCGGGCAAGACCGTCGCGCAGATCGCCGGCACGCTTGGCGGTGTGTTCGCCGGTCGCGAAATCGAAAAGCGCGTGCGCCGCAAGACCTATTACCAGGTCGATGTCGCCATGGACGCGGGCGGGTCGCGCAGCGTGAATGTCGACACCACCAGCGGCATCTCTCCGGGTACTCGCGTGCAGGTGCAGGGCAACAATCTGGTGCTCATGCGCTAGACGCGCGGATCACGCCGGCCGCCGCCGTGGCGCGGCGGCCGCTCGCGCGCCCAGACCGGCCGACCTGGGGCGGATGAACTAGGGCAGGTGAACCGGCGTGCCGGGATGCCAGTTGTCGGCGCGGTGATCGGCGATGACGGTGGTGTCGATGCCGCCGCGCATCCAGAACTCGGCGCGCAGACGCATGAAACGGGGCTCGGTCGCGGCCACGAGATCTTCCAGAATCCGGTTCGTCACGGCTTCATGAAAGGCACCCTCGTCGCGGAACGACCAGATATAGAGCTTGAGCGACTTGAGTTCGACGCAGGTGGCGTCCGGCACGTATTCCAGATGCAGCGTCGCGAAGTCCGGCTGACCGGTCTTCGGGCACAGGCAGGTGAACTCGGGAATACGCATGCGGATCGTGTAGTCGCGTTCCGGCGTCGGGTTCGGAAAGGTGTCGAGATCGCGGCTTGGCTGGGTCGCCATGCGGGCCTCCGTGGGCAGCGCTCTTTGATAAGGACAGGGCGCGCTAGGGTACACTAGCCGGCTTTGCGCACGGTAACGCAGCCGATCCTCAGGGCCATCACCGGGAGGCCGATTTGCGCGGGGCATCCAGACAACCACTAACGCGATACACGCGCCATCCGGCGCATCGTCGCTGCGTGCACAGTCCATGCGCCTGACCTCGATACGCCTGGCCGGCTTCAAGTCGTTCGTCGATCCTACGACGCTGGCGCTGAACTCCAACCTCACGGGCGTTGTGGGGCCGAACGGTTGCGGCAAGTCCAACGTGATCGATGCCGTGCGCTGGGTCACAGGCGAATCCAGCGCGCGCCAGCTGCGCGGCGAAGCGCTCGAGGATGTCATCTTCAACGGTTCCAAGGCGCGCAAGCCGGTCGGGCGTGCGTCCGTGGAACTCAAGTTCGACAACAGCGAAGGCAAGCTGGCCGGCCAGTACGGCGCGTTCAGTGAAATCTCGATCAAGCGCGAGCTGTCGCGCGACGGCGGTTCCCGCTATTTCATCAACGGCACCAAGGCCCGCCGGCGCGACGTGATCGACCTGTTCCTCGGTACCGGCCTGGGTGGGCGCAGCAATTACGCGGTGATCGAGCAGGGCGCGGTCAACCGCCTGATCGAGGCCAAGCCCGAAGACATGCGCCAGGTCCTCGAAGAAGCCGCCGGCATTTCGAAGTACAAGGAACGCCGGCGCGAGACCGAGAACCGCATCCGCCACACACGCGAAAACCTGGATCGCCTGAACGATCTGATCGGCGAGGTCACCCAGCGGTTGGGCGTGCTCAAGCGCCAGTCCGCGAACGCGGAGAAGTTCAAGCAGTTCAAGGCCGAGGAACGGCGCCTGCGCGCCGATCTGCTCGCCCTGCGCTGGTCCGCGCACGACGAAAAGGTCCAGGCTGCAGAACAGCACCTGCGCGAATGCGAAGACCGGCTGCGAGACGCGGTCTCTGCCCAGCGCGAAGCCCAGAGCGCGCGCGAGACGCAGTCGAACGCCCAGCAGGGCGCCATGAACCAGGTGCAGACCCAGCAGGCGGCTTTCTACGACGCGCAATCCAAAGCCTCGCGCATTGCACAGGCGCTGGCCCATGCCCGCGAAATGCGTCAGCTGCGAGAGCGCGAGCACGACGAACTGGTCGAGCGCCGCGACGTGCTGGCGCGCCGTATCGACGAGGACCGCGAAGCCGCGGATGCCGTGCGCGCCGAACAGGACAGCGCGAACCGCGAACGCGAACAGGCCGAGGCCGAGCTCAAGCAGGCCCGTGAGCAATTGGATGCCTGCGAGCAGGCCGCGCGCGATGCCGAAAGCGCCTGGGATGCCCACAACAACGCCGAGCAGAACCCGGTTCAACAGCTCGACGCCGAACGCCGCCGGGCACGTTACGCCGAGGAACGGCTTGGCCAGTTGAGCGCACGCCGCGACAAGCGCCAACAGGAGCGCGAAGCGCTCGCCGGCGAGCAGCAGGACGACTTGGACGCCGGTGAGCGTGATATCGAAACCCGCGCCGAACGCCTCGCCGCCGACGAAGCCCGCGCCAGCGAGCAGGCCGAAACCGACGAGGCGCTGCGGGAGTCGATCGCCGAAGCCGAAACCCAGCGCGAGGCGCTGCGCACGCGTCTGGGCGAGACGCGGGCCCGGCTGGCCTCCGAGCGTCAGCTCCAGCAGTCCGTGCTGCGCGAGGACGACGCCACGCTCGCCGCCTGGCTCGACACCCAGGGGCAGCAGGCCGCGACCGGCGTGGCGCGTCGTGTGAAGGTGCGCAAGGGCTGGGAAACCGCCGCCGAGGCCGTGCTCGGGCCGTGGCTGCGCGGTTTTCTGGTGGACACGCTGCCGATGCTCGGCGGTGACTGGCCGGGCGAGTCCATCACCCTGGTCGAGCCCGAATCCGCGAGCGCGGTGGCCAGCGAGCCCGGCCCGGGCGGCACGCCCAGCCTTGCCGAAGGCATCGACGCACCGGCGGTCATTCGTGCGCTCGCCGAGCGGGTGTTCGTGATCGACACGCTCGCCGATGCCCTCGACCGACGCACGGAACTCGGTCCAACCGAGCGGTTCGTCACGCTCGACGGCTGCTGTGTTGGCCCGCACAGCCTCGTCACGCCTGCCGGCGAGTCGGCCGAACGTGGCGTGCTCGAGCGCGAACAGCGTATCGAGGCTTTGGGCGATCAGCAGGCGCGCGAAGAGCGCGATTTCGAGGCGCGCGAAGCAGCGCTGGTCGAGCTGCGTGAACGCCGCGAGGCCAGTGCACAGGCGCGTCAGGCGCTCGAGCGCGGGATCGCCGAAGCGCGGCGCGAACTCGAGGCGGCACGTGCGGAGCAGCAGGGCCGGCGCATGCGTGCCGAGCAGCTGCGAAAGCGCGCCGAGGAACTGGACGCCGAACTCGCGGAACTCGGCGAACAGCTCGACGAGGCCACGCGCGAGAACGAGCGTTTGAAGACCGAAGTCGCGCGCCTGGAAAACGAGGCGGAATCCTTCAGCGCAGCGCGTCGCGAAGCGCAACAGCGCCTCGCGGACAGTCGCCAGGCCCGGGATGCGGCCCGGCAGACACACACACGCGCCGAGCGCGCATTGCGCGAGATCGAATCGCGGCTGGAACAGAACCGCAGCCGCGGCGAGAACATCGCCCAGCGGCTGGCCGACACGAGCACTGCGCATGACGAGGTTCAGACACGTCTCGCCGGTTTCGAATCCGAGCGTGAGGCCACGCCGGAACAGGACATGGCGCCGGACGAAAGCGAACACGAGCAGGCGCTCGAGGCCCAGCATCACGCCGAGCGCGAACTGCGCGCCGCGCGAGATGCGCTCAAGGCCAGCGAGAACGCGCTCGGCGAGGCATCGCAGGCGCTGATGCGCGCCGAGCAGCAGGTGGACGGCGCGCGCGAGTCGCTGCAGCAGGCCAAGATCGATGTCGAGACGGCCGGTGTGCGCCGTGCCGGAATCGCCGAACAGATCGAGGAGCTGGGCGAAACCCCGGCCGCACTCGTCGCCCGCATTGCAGAAGGCGCGACCATCGACGTCTGCAGCGCCGAGATCGAGACCCTGGAGCGCAAGATCCAGCGCCTCGGTGCGATCAACCTGGCGGCGATCGAGGAATACGAAGCCGAGGCCGAGCGCGAGAAGTATCTGGCCGAGCAGCACGCGGACCTGGCCGAGGCGCTGGAAACGCTCGAAAGCGCGATCGCCAAGATCGACCGCGAAACCCGGCAGCGCTTCAAGGCCACCTACGAACAGGTCAACAGCCGCTTCGCGAGCATGTTCCCCGAGCTGTTCGGTGGCGGTGAAGCCGCGCTGGAACTCACCGAGGACGACTGGCTCGTCACCGGTGTCCGCGTGATGGCGCGCCCGCCGGGCAAGCGCAACGCCTCGATCCAGATGCTGTCCGGTGGCGAGAAGGCGCTGACCGCAGTTGCGTTATTATTCGCGCTGTTCGAACTTAACCCGGCGCCGTTTTGTATGCTGGACGAGATCGACGCGCCGCTGGACGACGCGAACGTATCGCGCTTCTGCGACCTGGTGCGGCGCATGTCCGCCCAGGTTCAGTTCATCGTGATTACGCACAACAAGCTGACGATGTCGCTCGCCGAGCAGCTGCACGGCGTCACCATGGCCGAGCCCGGCGTGTCCCGGTTGGTCAGTGTCGACATCGAACAGGCTCTCGACTTGGCCGGCTGAAGCCGGCGCCACGCAACGCAAACCAAGACAACCGCCTATGTCTATCGTGCAATGGCTTCTCCTCATCCTGGTGATCGCGGTGGTCGCCGGCGCCTACTGGTACATGCGCCACCAGGCGGCGAACGATCCCTGGCAGGGCATGGACGACGAGCCGGAAGCCGATGACGCCATCGATCGCGGCGAATCCCTCGGCGGCGATTCGTACATCGTGGGGGTGCGCACCCTATCGAGCGAAACACCGGCCAGCCGCCGCGCCGCTCGTGATTCGAGTGCGCCGCGCGACGACGATCCCGCAGCGATGGACGAGAGCAGCGTCGAAGCCTCGTGGTCCGCGTACAAGAAACGCGCGGCCGAGCCCGAACCGGCGCCGCAGCCCGCCGAACCCGAGCCGGAACCCATGCGCTCCGCACCGTCGCCGGCGCCTTCGGCGCCTGCGCCCGAGCAAGCCACGCACGACGGCGTCGAACGCGTCGAGAACATGCGCCCGCAGACCGCGCCGCCCGGCGGCGAGCAGGAAGTGTTCATGCTGCATGTCGCCGCGGTGGGCGACGGCCTGTTCGACGGCCCGGATGTCCACGCCGCGCTCAAGACACAGGACCTCAAGTTCGGGCTCAACGATGTGTATCACCGCGTGACCGAGACCCACGGCGTGCCGGAGTCGGTTTTTGCCGTGGCCAACATGCTCAAGCCCGGCACGCTCGATCCGGTGGATCAGGACCATCTGCATACGCCGGGTCTCGTGCTGTTCATGGTGGTGCCCGGCCCGATCGACGGCGGCCCGGCCATGCGCGACATGATGGAAACCGCCAACGGGCTGGCCAAGGCGCTGGGCGGCGAGGTGCTCGACGACAAGCGGGCGCTGCTCAAGGCGCAGACCGCCCAGTACATGCTCGACCAGATTGCCGACATCGACCGGCGGGCGAAGATCGCGAAGCGGCGGTAGTGGCGGGCAAGGACACCACGCGCGCTTACGCGCGACGCCTCGCCGACGAACTGCGCGAGCACAGCCGGGCCTATTATGTCGACGACGCGCCGACGATCTCGGATGCGGCGTACGACCGGCTGTTTCGTGAACTTCAGGATATCGAAGCCGCGCATCCGGACTGGGTGACGCCCGACTCGCCGACCCAGCGCGTCGGCGCGCCGCCTTCGGACAAGTTCGTGTCCGTGGATCACGCCACGCCCATGCTGTCGCTGGGCAACTGTTTCGACGACGACGAGCTGGCCGAATTCGACCGGCGTGCGCGTGATGCCGTCGATGGCCGCGCGCTGGCCTACTGCGCGGAGCCCAAGTTCGACGGCACAGCGTTGAATCTGCGCTACGAGAATGGGGTCCTGCAGCGCGCGACCACGCGTGGCGACGGTATTACCGGCGAAGACATCACCCCGAATGCGCGCACGATTCGCAATCTGCCCCTGCGTCTGAACAGTTCACGTACCGGCGACGATACGCCGGATTTCGTCGAAATTCGGGGCGAGGTCGTGCTCGCACGCTCACGCTTCGAGGCGTTGAATGCGCGGTTGGAAAAACAGGGCCACAAGGCGTTCGTGAACCCGCGCAACGCTGCCGCGGGCAGCCTGCGCCAGCTGGATTCCCGCATCACGGCCGATCGGCCCCTGGCGTTCATGGCCTACGGGGTTGGGCGCGTGGATGGCCAAACGTTGCCGGGCAGCCTGTTCGAGCAGCTGCAGCAGCTGTCGGCCTGGGGATTCACCATCAGTGAATACGTCGAGCGGGTCGATGGCCTGGACGGGTGCAAGGCGTACTACGAGGCCATGGCCGAGCGCCGCGCGGGTCTCGACGTCGAGATCGACGGCTGCGTGTTCAAGGTGGACGATGCCGCCACCCGCGACGAGCTGGGTTTCGTCGCGCGTGCGCCGCGCTGGGCGATCGCCCGCAAGTTTCCGGCCGAGGAGACCACCACGACGCTCAACAGCGTCGAGTTCCAGGTCGGGCGCACGGGGGCGCTCACGCCGGTCGCCAAGCTCGCGCCGGTTTTCGTGGGCGGGGTGACGGTGTCCAACGCCACCCTGCACAACATGGACGAGATCACGCGCAAGGATATCCGTATCGGCGACGAGGTCATCGTGCGCCGGGCTGGCGACGTGATCCCCGAGGTCAAGGCGCTGGCAAAGCGCGGCAAGGATACGCACGCCATCGAACTGCCGGCCAGTTGCCCGGTCTGTGGCTCCCAGGTCGAGCGCGTGGAAGGCGAGGCGGTCGCGCGCTGTACCGGCGGCCTGGTCTGCGCGGCCCAGCGCCGCGAGGCGCTCAAGCATTTCGCCTCGCGTCGAGCGCTGGATATCGAAGGCCTTGGCGATCGTCAGATCGAGGCGTTCGTGGACGAAGGCCTGCTCGAATCGCCGGCCGATATCTTCGCGCTCGGCCAGCATCGCGACGCGCTGGTCGAGCGCGAAGGCTACGGCGAGAAATCGGTGGAGAATCTGCTTGCATCGATCGAGTCCAGCAAGCAGACGACGCTGGAGCGTTTCATCTTCGCGCTCGGCATCCGTGAGGTTGGCGAGACGATGGCGCGCGACCTCGCGCGACATTTCGGCACGCTTGACGCCCTGCAGGACGAAGCATCCGCCTATATCGCGCGCGTACAGCGCGCCGCGCACGAGCATCCGGACAATCGCGCCGCCCGTGAGCGTCTGCTCACCGCCGAGGGCCTGCAGGCGGTGCCGGGCGTGGGCAGCCGGGTCGCCCATTGCATCGCCGATTTCTTCTCCGAGCAGCGCAATCGCGACGTCATCGACGCGTTGGTTGCCGCCGGCGTGCAGTGGCAGAGCGTACGGACCACGTCGGGCGCCCAGCCTCTGTCCGGCAAGACCTTTGTGCTCACCGGCAGTCTGGAAGGCATGACCCGCGACGAGGCCGGCGAACGCATCGAGGCACTGGGTGGGCGCGTGACGTCCAGCGTGTCGAAGAAAACCGATTACGTCGTGGCCGGGGCCAGTCCCGGCAGCAAGCGTGACAAGGCCGAAAAGCTCGGCGTCGCGCTGCTCGACGAAGCAGGATTGCTCTCGCTGCTCGAAGACGCCGAAGCCGATTGAGGCGACATGGCGCGATCGTTGCGGGACGTCTGTGAAGCTTTAGACGCAAGGGCTGGTTGAGGCCAGCCAGAGGGAGAGACATGCAACGATCGGTATCGAGAGTTCTGGGGAGCGTACTCATCGCGACGATGCTGGCCGGCTGCAGCACGCTGTTCGTGCGCAGCGACGACAGCCAGTGCGCGCGTGATCTCGCCGAGGTCGAGAACGCGGCCGGGGCGGCGCGCCGCGCGCTGGCCGACGGCGTGAGCGCCGAGGCGCGTCAGCCGATGCTCGATCTGCTCGTGGACGCCGCCGACCATGCCCGGGCGAGCTGCGGCTACGAAGCGCCGGATACGCCGTCCTCGGATCGCGCCCGCAAACCCAAGGCGGGCTAATCGAGCCATTGCCCCGTTTGGGTGTGAAAATCGGCGCACCGCGCGTCGTGATGACCAACCGGGCCCGGCTCGCGTGCTTGTGTGTCATCACGCCACCGCTTACGCTTGGCCGCCGATTTTCGAATTCACACAGGTAGAGTCTCGTGGCGCGTAGCTGGCTTGAAGTCACCACCGATGAAGTGCAGTCCAAACTGGGTGCGAATGCGCGCCTGGCAGAGCGCCGCGACACTATTGCCGAGCGCGCGCGGGGCGTGGTGAACGACGTGGTGGCGCCGGCATTTCGCGCCGCCGCGGCGCAAGGCGGCTGGGAATACGTCGAGATGCACGATACGGAATGGTCTGTCGTGCGTTGCGGTGTGCACAGCCCGGGCGCCTTCGAACGCGACCCGACGCTCGCGTTTCGTATCGCCGAATTCGACGCGTATCAGCCACTTGTGGTGTTGCGCGCCAAGGCCGAGGGCGCCGCTGCCCAGCCGACGTCCCGTATCGTGCGTCTCGACGACATCGACGCCGATACGATCGAGCGCTTTCTCGACGAGGCCTAGCGCCGCGCAGCCCTTGAACGGCGGCGCTGCTTACAGTTCGTACGCCAGCCCGGTATAGAACGTGCGCCCCGGGGCGGGCTCGTAGTAGCGCCCGCCGAAGGCGTTGATCCGGATATTGTCGAAATACATCTCGTCGAAGATGTTGTCGATGCCCAGATAGACGGTCAGTTCGTCGTTGCCGGCCGGAATGGTCTTGCCGAGGCGGCCGTTGAAGATCCAGGCGTTTTCGATCCGTGCGATATTGGCGTTGTCGGCGAAGAATGAACTGGCGTAGCGCATGTCGGCCACTGCATAGCCCACGCCGGGCCGGCGCCAGGCCAGTTCGCCGAACAGCCGTTCCTCGGGCAGGCCGGGAATGGCGTTGCCCGCATAGTCATTGCCGCCGTTGTCGACGAATTCGCGGTATTCGTAGTCGGCCAGCGTGTAGGCCGCGGTGGCCGACAGATCCGGCGTCAGCGCGTATTCCAGCTTGGCCTCGATGCCCTTGCGGCGCGACTTGCCCGAGTTCTCGAAGAAGTCGCGCCGCCCGTCGTCGTTGAATACGATGAGCTCGTCTTTCACGTCGATCCAGAACGCGCTGACCTGGTAGCGCGCCGAGCCGCCGAGCTCGCCCTTGGCGCCGATCTCGTACTGTACGGCTTTCTGCGGTTCCAGGTCGGCGTTGAAGCCGCCGTTGCCGGCCGGGTCGGCGAATTCGGTGAACGTGGGGGATTCGAAAGCGTTCGCGACGTTGGCATAGACGCGCTGGCGCTCGGCCCACGCATAGCTCAGCCCGGCGTTGGCCGAGAGTTCGTGATAGGTGCGCGAGCCGGAATCGTCCGGGTCGGTGTCGGTGACGAAGGCGTCGTCGATATCGAAGTCGAGATAGTCGTAGCGAACGCCGGTCGTGAGCTCCAGATCGCGGGTGAGCGAGAACACGTTCTGTGCGAATACGCCGACGCTGGTCGCCTGCTGGTCTTCTTCGAGGCCCAGCGCGCCCTTGTCGCCGGCGACGTTGTCGAAGCGTTCGCGCGCATCCTGCTGGACTTGAACATCGACGCCGGCGACCAGCTGATTGGCATGGCCGAACAGATCGTCGAAGCGCGTGGTCTGCACGCCGCCGCCGAAGAAATCGCGGTCGTAGGCGACCACGCCGCCGTCCTCGAAGGGCAGGTACTGGATGAAATCGCGGTTGGTATAGAACAGATTGGCTTCATAAGATTGCCGATCGGAGAGTTGATCCTCGTAGACCAGCCCCACCGTCTGCTGCGACGCATACTGGCGCGAGTCGAAGGCGATATTGGCGTCGCGCGCGGCGCGACGGTCGGCGCGGGCCTGCTCGAGGGTCACGCCGCCCGGATCCTGGGTGTCGGGCGCGTCGAGAATCCGGGTCATCAGCCGCAGGGTGCCGGTGGCGCCCACGCGGCGTTCGAGCTTGCCGGTCAGCTGCTGCTTTTTCACTTCGCTGTTTTCGCGGTAGCCGTCCAGGTCGAGCTGGGATGCGGTCAGCGCATAGCCCCAGTCGCCGCGTTCCTGTGCCGTGGCGGCTTCGATGCGGCGATAGCCGTAGCTGCCGAGCGTCAGTTCGCCGCGGTCCACCGGCCCGCTCGCGGGCGTTGTGGTGGTGATGTCGACCACGCCGCCGGTGGCGTTGCCATAGAGCGCGGAGAAGGGCCCACGGATCACTTCCAGGCGTTCGACCGCGCCGAGATCGATGCTGTCGGTCTGGGCCTGACCGTCGGGCAGGGTTTCGGGAATACCGTCGACGCGTACGCGAACGCCGCGCACGCCGAAGGCCGAGCGCGCGCCGAAACCGCGAATCGAAATGCGCAGGTTCTGGGCGAAGTTGCTGCCGTTGTTGGCGTAGACGCCGGGCGTGCGATTGAGCGCGGAATCCAGCTGCGCCTTGGCGCGACCCTGCTGGATATCCTGGGCCTCGGTCACGTCGACCGCCGCCGGCGTGGTCAGCACTTCGGTATTCAGACGCACGCTTTCCACTTCGATGGGCGCCAGCGACTGCAGGCTGCTCGCCTCGCCGGCGCCATCGTCGTTCTGGGCATGGGCCGGCAGTCCGAGCGCCAGAGCTAGCGCGCACGCCACCGGCACACGCCGGTCAGGGCGAATAGTCATGATTGTCTCCCCCGAACGCCGCGGCGTTCCCTCGTGTTCTGGTTATCGTTCGTTTTTTACCGCAATCGCACGGTTTCGTCTGCCGAAGCGGTCCGGCTGGTTCTCGTGGCTATTCCTCGGGCGCCATGGCGCGAATCGACACTGCGTGGATATCGGTCTGCATGAGCGTGCCGAGCGCTTCATAGACCAGCCGGTGGCGCTCGATCGGCGATGTGCCCGTGAAACGCGGCGAGCGGATGGTCACGTGGTAGTGGCCGAGCCCGCTCTTGGCGCCCGCGTGGCCGGCGTGCAGGTGGCTGTCGTCGCGGATTGCGACCTCCTCGGTGTCCAGACCCTGTTCCAGGGCCGCGCGGATTCGCGGTATGCGATCACTCATCGTGCGTGTCCTGTGTTGGTACGCGTTGCGTCTTCTCGCCGCGTGTCCTGTAGGCCGGCGCCGAAAACTAGAAGACCTTCTTGTACGGATAGACCGTGGTTTCCATGTACACGCCTTCGGCGTTGTAGGGGTCGACCTTGGCCCACTGGCGCGCTTCTTCAAGGCTTTCGAAGGCCGCGATGATGATGCTGCCCTGGAACCCGTCGACAACCTTGCCGTAGGCGTCCACGCGCGGCAGCGGGCCCGCGGTGAGCAGGCGTCCGGCCTGGTCGAGTTCTTCCAGACGCGCGCGGTGTTCGCCCACGGCTTTCTTGCGGCCATCGCTGCTTTCGGCGACATCGAAGGAGACGATTGCGAAATAGTCCATATTCAGTTCCTTGGCGGTTGAGTGGCCGCGGGCCTAGGCCGGCGCGCGAATGATGGTCAGTGTGCCGCATGCGGTGACGCGCGGGCCACGGCGGCGATAAAAGTTTGCGCGAAACACGGGCGGCAATAGGGCGGTACGCGATATAATCGCCGCCATGGCAGAGATTGTTCACGTACACGCCGAAACCCCCCAGCCGCGCCGTATTGCGCAGGTTGCCGATGCGCTGCGCGCGGGCCGGGTCATCGCCTACCCGACGGATTCGTCGTACGGCCTGGCCTGTGCGATGGGCGACAAGAACGCCATCGAACGCATACGTCAGATGCGCGGCTTCGGGCGCGAGCATTTCTTCACGCTGGTTTGTCGTGATCTGTCCGAGATCTCGACGTACGCCAAGGTGGAGAACACCAGCTTTCGTCTGCTCAAGGCGGCAACCCCCGGCGCCTACACGTTTGTGCTGCCTGCCTCCAAGGTCGTGCCCAACTGGCTGGCGCATCCGAAGCGCAAGACCATCGGCATTCGCGTGCCGGGTCACCCCGTCGCCCGGGCCATCGCCGAGGCCATGGACGAACCGATCATGTCGATCACCGCGCAGCGACCGGACGAGGACGTGCCGCTGTCGGAGGCCTTCGATGTGCGCGAGGCCTTCGACAAGCAGCTCGACATGATCGTCGACGGCGGCGCGACCGGCGTCGAGCCGACCACCATCGTCGATCTCACCCCGGCCGTGCCCCAGATCCTGCGGCTGGGCAAGGGCAGTGCCCAAGCGCTCGGCCTGGAGCCCGTCGAGGCCTGAGCGTCGCGCCGAAGCAGCGCGGCGACGCGCTGTGGTCCGAGAATGACCGAGGGTGCGCGTAGTGGCTAAGAGAACGCCGCGTGTCACCGGCGATCGTGAGTTCGTGAGCCGTGATTTGCTGGTTTTACGCAAAGGCGCAAAGCCGCGAAGTGACACGTCGTATGTCCTGATCGGTCGGGTTCTCCGCCTTGGGTCTTTGCGTGAGACCCGTTTGTCGAACCACGCCTCGAAACCCGGCCTCGGCCTGTATTGGCGTTTATTGGCGGGCTTGTGTTGCTTGTTCCAGCGGCTCACGCCTGATGGCACAAAGCACGCGAATGTATACTCGCGCCTTTGATCGTTCAGCGCCGACTTGAGCGCCCAACCGATATTGTCCCGAGGCCGCGTGTGAGTTCCGAGATCGCCAAACCCATCGTCCTGTCCGGCATCCAGCCCTCCGGCGAGCTGACGCTCGGCAACTATATCGGTGCGCTCAAGCACTGGGTGGCCATGCAGGACACCCACGACTGCCTGTTTGCGCTGGTCGACATGCATGCGATCACGGTGCGTCAGGACCCGGCCGCGCTGCGTGAACGCTGCCACGAGTTCCTGTGCCTGTATCTCGCCGCCGGCATCGACCCGGATCGCGCGACCATGTTCGTGCAGTCGCACGTGCCGGCCCATGCCCAGCTCGCCTGGCTCTTGAACTGTCATACGTCGATGGGCGAGCTCAACCGCATGACGCAGTTCAAGGACAAGTCGGCGAAGAACGTCGACAACATCAACGCGGGCCTGTTCGACTATCCGGTGCTCATGGCGGCCGACATCCTGCTGTATCAGGCCGATGCGGTGCCGGTGGGCAATGACCAGAAGCAGCATCTGGAACTGGCGCGCAATCTCGCCGAGCGCTTCAATGCGCGCGCCGGGGAGGCGCTTTTCACCGTGCCCGAGCCGTTCATTCCGGAGGTCGGCGCGCGGGTGATGAGCCTGGGCGATCCGACCGCGAAGATGAGCAAGTCCGACGACGTCGAGGCCAACGTCATCAAGCTGCTCGACGAGCCGAAGAAGGTGGTCAAAAAGATCAAGCGCGCGGTCACGGATTCCGACAGCGAGATTCGCTTCGACGAGGAGAACAAGCCGGGCGTGTCCAACCTGCTGTCGATCTACTCGGCGGTCACCGACGAGTCGATCGGCGAACTGGAAAATCGCTATGCGGGCCAGGGCTACGGCGCGCTAAAGGGCGATCTGGCCGATGCCGTGGTCGCGTTTCTCGAGCCGCTGCAGCAGCGCTACAGCGAATTCCGCGACGACACCGCCGGCCTCGACGCGTTGCTGGCCCGGGGTGCGGCCGCCGCCCGCCAGCGCGCGGAACCGACGCTGGAGCGGGCCTTCGCGCTGACCGGTTTCCTGCCGCCGGCATGAGCATCGTCGCGCGCCGTTATGCCGCGTCTGTCGGGCCGAGGGGCGCGCGCGGATGAGCTCGACCGAGCCCGAGCAAGCCGCGCAGCCGTCCGGGATGCCGGCACTGGCGGCGATCCGGGTCGCCGGCGAACCGGTCGATGCGCTGCCCGAGGATCTGTATATCCCGCCGGATGCGCTGCGGGTGTTTCTCGAGACCTTCGAAGGGCCGCTGGACCTGCTGCTGTATCTGATCCGCAGGCAGAATCTCGACATCCTCGATATTCCCGTGCACACCATCGCGCACCAGTACATGACCTATATCGAGGTCATGCAGGAGATGGCGATCGAACTCGCCGGCGAATACCTGCTCATGGCCGCGATGCTGGCCGAGATCAAGTCGCGCATGCTGTTGCCCAAGCCGACCGAGGAAGAAGAGGAGGGCGACGACCCGCGGGCCGAACTCGTGCGCCGGCTGCAGGAATACGAGCAGTTCAAGGAGGCCGCGGAGCGGCTCGAGGGGACACCGCGAGTCGGCCGCGACATCACGCCCGTCCAGCACGGCCCCGAGCGCCTCGAGATCGAGCGCCCCGAGCCGGACACCGACCTGCGGGTGCTGCTGCATGCGCTGCACGATGTATTGACTCGCGCCGAGCTGTTCACCGAGCACCGTATCGAGCGCGAACCGTTGTCGGTGCGCGAACACATGAGCCGGATTCTCGAGCGGCTGGGCAGCGGCGCGCCCTGTGCGTTCGTCACCCTGGTCGACACGAGCGAAGGGCGCCTCGGCGTGGTGGTCTCCTTTCTCGCCATTCTGGAGCTGGCGCGCGAGGCCCTGATCGCGATCGAACAGAGCGCCCCGTACGCGCCGGTCGCGTTACGCCTGGCCGGCCCGGCCCCGGAATCCGCCTACGAATGATGAGAGGGTGCCCGTGAATACGAACGAACCCCGATCGGACGCGAGTGCAGCGGCGACCGACAACGCATCCGGGCACGAGCCGGTGGTGTCCGAAGTCGTGCTGCGCTGTATCGAGGCGCTGCTCATGGCCAGCGATGGGCCGCTGTCGGTGGATCAGATCGTGCGACTGCTGGAAACCACGCACGCGGTCGAGCGTGCGGACGTGCGGGTCGCGTTGGCGGCACTGGCGGAGAATTACGCGGCCAACGCGGTGAACGTGGTCGAAGTGGCCGGCGGTTGGCGCTTTCAGGTCGGCGCCGACTATGCCGGGCTTGTGTCCCGCCTATGGGAAGAACGCCCGCCCAAGCTCTCACGCGCCATGCTCGAGACCCTGGCGCTGATCTGCTACCGCCAGCCGATCGCGCGCTCGGATATCGAAGCGGTGCGCGGCGTGTCGGTGTCGTCGAACATCGTCAAGACGCTGCAGGAGTTCGACTGGATCAAGGTGGTCGGTTATCGCGACATGCCCGGCCGGCCGGCACTGTTCGGCACCACGACCAAGTTTCTCGACGACTTCGGCGTGAAGCGGCTGTCCGACCTGCCGAGTCTGCCGGAAATCAAGGACCTCGATGCCCTCGACGCGGCGATCGCCCGTCTGCAGGGCGACAGCCCAAGCAGTGAGACGGGCGAGAGCGGCGCTGAAGACGAGCCCGAGACAGACGAGGCCGGTGATCCGCCAGGTGAATCCTCGTCGCCCGGCGACGAACCGTCCGATACGGATAACACCGGGCCGAATCGTCCGCCGTCGTCGGATTCGGTCCATTAGTCGGGCGCCGCGCCCCGCCGCGGGGTTGGATTCGTCGCCATCGGTACCCATGTTGATGCCATCAGCAGGTGTAACGAGACGTGCGCGTGCCCGACGGGCGCGCAGTAGCCGTCTGTCATTCACGGGAGCCTCATGGCCGCATTGAACTCCGAGCGCGTGCTCAGCGTGCGCCACTGGAACGATTCGCTGTTCAGTTTCACGACCACGCGTGATCGCGCACTTCGCTTCGAGAACGGGCAGTTCGTGATGATCGGGCTTGCCCAGGAGCGCAAGCCGCTGCTGCGTGCCTACAGCATCGTCTCGGCCAACTACGAGGAGCATCTCGAGTTCTTCAGTATCAAGGTGCCGGACGGCCCGCTCACCTCCCAGCTTCAGCATCTCGAGGCGGGGGACGAAGTGCTGGTCAGCCGCAAGCCGACCGGCACGTTGCTGATCTCCGATCTTCATCCGGGACGCAATCTGTATCTGTTGTCGACCGGCACCGGTCTGGCCCCGTTTCTCTCGATCGTGCGCGACCCGGAGACCTACGAACGCTTCGAGCGCGTGGTCGTGATGCACGGCGTGCGCTATATCGACGATCTCGCCTACCACGAACTGCTCTCGCAGACGCTGCCCAACGACGAGTTGCTGGGCGAGATGATAAGCCGCCAGATGCATTACTACCCCGTGGTCAGTCGCGAACCGTACGAGAACAGCGGTCGCGTGACCACGCTGCTCGACGAGGGGCGGGTGACCGAGGATCTCGGCCTGGAACCGCTCGATCCGAAGCACGATCGTGCGATGATCTGTGGCAGCCCGGCCATGCTGGAGGATTCCGCGGCGCTGCTCGATGCGCGTGGCTTCGAGATCTCGCCGCATATCGGCGCGCCGGGCGATTACGTCATCGAACGCGCTTTCGTGTCCAAGTAACCGGAACGCCGTCAACCCACGCTCGCCCAGCAGCCGCCAGGACCCCCATGACCGAACGTCTCCAGAAACTGCTCGCGCGCGCCGGCTATGGCTCGCGCCGCCAGATCGAGCAGGTGATCGAGGCCGGTCGTATCCGTGTGAACAACCAGGTTGCGACGCTCGGCGACAAGGCCGGCCCGCGCGACGAGATCCGCATGGACGGCAAACGCCTCAATCTCGAGGAACGGCTGCAGGTGCGCTGTCGCGTGCTGGCCTACAAGAAGCATGTCGATCAGGTGGTCACCCGCAAGGATCCGGAGGGCCGGCCCACCATCTTCAAGAGTCTGCCGAAGATGAAGGCGGGACGCTGGCTGGCGATCGGCCGGCTCGACGTAAACACCTCCGGGCTGCTGCTGGTCACCACCGATGGCGAACTCAAGCGGCGGCTCGAACATCCCAGCTACGAGATCATGCGCAGCTATGCGGTGCGCGTGCGCGGCGAAGTGGACGACGCCATGATCGAACGGCTGCTCGAAGGCGTAGAGCTCGACGACGGTGTCGCGCGTTTCGAGTCCATTCGCGTGGGCGAGGAGAACAACCGCGCGAACCGCTGGTTCGAGGTCACCGTGCGCCAGGGCCGAAACCGGGTCGTTCGTCGCCTCTGGGACTCCCAGGGCGTGACCGTATCGCGGCTCATGCGTACCGGCTTCGGTAACGTCGCGCTACCCAGTGGCGTCAAGGCCGGCGGCTGGCGCGAGCTGGACCGCAAGGAGGTGCGCGCGCTCGCCTCGCTGGTCGATCTGCAGCGCTAGGTGGGCGTCGCGAGCCCCAGTGCGGCCGGGCTTCGGACGTTCTACGACGGGCTGTTCCAGGCCTACGGGCCGCAGCGCTGGTGGCCGACCCAGGACGTCGACAACCCTCGGTTCGAGATTCTCATCGGCGCCGTGCTCACCCAGCACACGGCCTGGACGAACGTCGAGATCGCGATCGCACAGCTGCGCGATGCCGGCCCGCTCACGGCCGAGTCCCTGCTCGCCCATGCCGACCTGCCGGCACTGATCCGGCGCGCCGGGCCGCACAACGTCAAGGCGAAACGCCTGCGTGCACTTTGCGAGTGGTTCGTGGCGCGTGGCGGCTTCGAGGCGCTCGCACGCATGGATACGCCGACGCTGCGCGGCGAACTGCTGGCGCTACACGGCATCGGCCACGAAACCGCGGACGTGATCCTGCTCTATGCCTTTGGCCGACCGTCGTTCGTGGCCGACGCCTATGCGTTTCGCATCATGGAGCGCTACGGCTGGTCGGCCGGGGCGCGCAACTACGAGCGTTTGCGCAAGCGCGTCGAAGCCGTCGGCCCCGTCGACGATGCGCCGTTCTACGACGAACTGCATGCGCTGATCGTGACCCACGCCAAACAGCGCTGTCACAAGAGCCGGCCGGATTGCCGCGCTTGCGCGCTACAGGCGCGCTGTGCGCAGCGCGGGGTGAACGCGGTGCGCTGAAAACGCTAGGCCGCGGTGCTGGTGCCGTCCGCGCCGAAAATGCGTCCCGTGGTGCCGCGCGATACGCCTGAAAGCAGCTTCACGTAGTGGGCGCCGAGCTCATCCACGGGCCGGGCCGCCGGGTCGTCTGCCGGAAATGCCGCGGAACGCAGGCCCGTGTCGCGCGGGCCGGGGTCGATGGCGTTGAAGCGCAGGCGCGGATTCTGCTCGTGCTCGACCGCGAACAGGCGCACGAGAGCGGCAAGCCCGGCCTTGCTCACGCCGTAGGCGCCCCAGAACGCCTTGGGCTGGGCGGCGGCCTCGTCGACGGTGAAGACCACCGATGCATCCTCGGCCGCCTGCAGCAGCGGCAGGCAGCCCTGGGTCAACGCGAAGGCCGCGGTGAGGTTGATGTGCATGATCCGTTGCCAGCCGTCGATGGCGTGCGTCGCCAGCGGCATGAGCCCGTCGAAGCGCGCGGCGAGATGCACGACGCCATGCAGGCCGCCGCAGTCGGCGGCGATGCCGTCGACCAGACGCTGGTAGTCGTCTTCGCCGGCCTTGGTCACGTCGAGCGGGAACAGTGCGGGCTCCGGGCTGCCGTCGGCCACGATCGCGTCGAAGACCGGCGTAAGCGTGCGCTCGCGCCGGCCGACCAGCACGCACTCGGCACCGGCCGCCGCGATCGCACGGGCGACCGAGGCGCCGATGCCGCCCCCGGCGCCGGTTATCAGGATCACGCGATCGGCGAGCGGGCGGGAGGAATCGGAGTCGGTCATTGCGGTGCGGTCTTTGCGGTCGAAAAACGGATCTGTTTCAGGCGCTCGATGGCGGGTAGCAGGTCGGCAACGGTATCGACGACGACATCGGCGTTCCAGCCGTGGATATCGTCGCCCGGCGGGATATAGCCGTAGGCCACGCCGATCGTGGCCATGCCGGCAGCGCGCCCGGCAGCCACGTCGCGATCCGAGTCGCCGACATAGATACAACGCGCGGGATCGACGCCGATCCGCTCGCAGGCGAGATACATGGGCGCCGGGTCGGGTTTGGCCACGCCCGCGCTGTCGCCGCCGATCACGCAGGCCGGCGCCGGATCGAAGGCCATGTGGGTCATCAGCGGCAGGGCAAGCGCTTCCATCTTGTTGGTAATCACGCCCCAGGCGCAGCCGGCCTCGGTGAGTTCCCGCACCAGCTCGCGCATGCCGTCGTATGCGCGCGTATCGCGGGTCATGCGGCCACGATAGGTTTCGATGAAGGCGTCGTAGGCGGCGCTGTAATCGTCGTCTTCCGGGCGCAGGTCGAGACCCTTGCCGAGCATGCCGCGGCCACCGAACGAGCATAGCGGCGCCAGTTCGGCCAGCGGCATCGGCGCGAGGCCGCGTTCGAGGCGCATGTCGTTGATCGCGCCGGCCAGGTCGGGCGCGGTATCGAGCAGGGTGCCGTCGAGATCGAACAGCACCGCCTGGTAGGGCGCAACACTCATGCGCGCTGCCTGGCGGGGCGCTTGGCGTGCAGGAAGTAGTTCACGTCCGGGCGTTTTTCCAGCGCCGCACGGCGCGTGAGCGGGTTGTAGCGCATGCCCGCGATTTCGTCGACCTCAAGCCCGGCGTGGCGGCACCAGGTGCCCAGCTCGGATGGCCGAATGAGTTTGGCGTATTCATGCGTGCCGCGCGGCAAAAGCCCCAGCACGTATTCCGCGCCGCCGATCGCCAAAAGCCAGGATTTCGGGCTGCGGTTGATGGTCGAGAAGAACAGATCGCCACCGGGGGCTACGAGCATGGCGCAGTCGTCGACCACATACGCCGGCGTGTCGACATGCTCGAGCATTTCGTAGCAGACGACGATATCGAAGGCGCCGGCCATTTCGCGCGCCAGATCGCGACTCGACACGCAGCGATAGTCGATCGCCAGATCGCTGTCCGCCGCATGGGCGCTGGCCGCCTCGATCAGCTCGGGCGACAGGTCCAGGCCGGTCACCTGCGCGCCGCGCTGCGCCAGCGCTTCCGAGAGGATGCCGGCGCCGCAGCCGACATCGAGCACGCGCTTGCCGGCCAGCGGCGCGCGCCGGTCGATGAAGTCCGTACGCAGCGGGTTGATGTCGTGCAGCGGGCGCATCTCGCCCGAGGTGTCCCACCAGCGTTCGGCGAGACGGCCGAACTTGGCCAGTTCGGCGTTCTGATCGCTTGTCATTGGCTGTCCTCGTTCTTGTCCTGTGCCGCCAGTTTCTGCCGCCAGTCGGCGGCGCGCTCGCGCAGGTCCGCTTCGTCGAGCGTGGTCAGGCGACGGTCGGTGAGCAGGCGCTGGCCGGCGACCCAGGTATCGGTGACCTGTTCGCGCGACGCGTTGTAGACCACGGCGGCAACCGGGTCGAACGTGGGCCGAGTTTCGATCGCGTCGAGGTCGATGGCGCACAGGTCGGCGGCCTTGCCGGGCGTGATCGAACCGGTGTGATCGGCTATGCCCAGCGCTTCCGCGCCGTTAAGCGTGGCCATGCGCAGCACGGTATCGGCGCTGACCGCGGCGGCATCGTCGGCGGCGATCTTGCCGATGAAGGCGGCGGTACGCATCTCGCCGATCATGTCGAGATCGTTGTTGGAGGCCGCGCCGTCGGTACCCAGCGCCACGTTGATGCCGGCATCGACGAGCCTCTGTACCGGGCACAGGCCGCTTGCGAGCTTGAGGTTGGATTCGGGCGAATGCAGTACGTGCACGCCGTGCGTCGCGCAGGTGGCGATCTCGTCGTCGGTGAGCTGGGTCATGTGCACGGCGAGGAAATTGGGCGTGAGCAGGCCCATGTCCTTGAGCCGCTCGAGCGGCCGCTTGCCTGTCTTCTGCTGCGCGTCGTTCACCTCGAACGCGGTCTCGTGGACGTGCATGTGCACGCGCAGATCCATTTCGTCGGCGTAGGTGCGGATCTTTTCCAGCGGCTCGTCCGACACGGTGTAGGGCGCATGCGGCGCGAACACGGTGGAGATGCGTTCATGGCCGCGCCAGGCATCGCGCAGGGCCAGGCCCTTTTCCAGATACTCGTCGGCGTTCGCGGCCCAGACGGTGGGGAAGTCGATCACGATCATGCCCACGGTCGCGCGCATTCCGACGGCCTCGACGCGTTCGGCGACCACGTCGGGGAAGAAGTACATGTCGTTGAAGCAGGTGGTGCCACAACGCAGCATTTCGGCCATGGCGAGATCGGTGCCGTCGGCCACGAACTCGGGCGACATGAACTCGCCCTCGATCGGCCAGATGTGCTCGGTGAGCCACGGCATGAGCGGCATGTCGTTGGCGATGCCGCGCATGAGGTTCATCGCGGCATGGGTGTGGGTGTTGATCAGCCCCGGCAGCAGCGCGTGGCTGTCCAGCTCGATGACCTCGTCGGCCTCGAACATGGCGCGCGCCTCGGCGCAGGGCAGCACGGCCTCGATCGTGCCGTGATGAACGGCCACGGCGTGGTTCTCGAGCACCCGTGCGGGGCCGTCGACCGGCACCACCCAACGGGCGTGAATCAGCGTATCGATCTTGCGCATGGGGATCGTTTCGAAGGGTTGGAAGCCGGGGAGCGCGAACGCCCGCCACTCTAGCGCAATCAAGCGTTTTTGGCACACGCCGCTGTGCTAACATGACCGGCTTTACGCGACGGCGCTGAACTGCGTTGGACGGGCTTGTGAACAGGCCTGAAAACACGCTGACCACCAGCCCGTGGATACGCGAAGACCGTGGCCTGCGCGTGCAGGCCGCTCTACCAGAACAAGTCTATGGCCGACGTCGCAAAAGAGATTCTTTCGATCAACCTCGAAGACGAGATGCGCCAGTCGTATCTCGACTACGCCATGAGCGTGATCGTCGGGCGTGCGTTGCCCGATGTGCGCGACGGGTTGAAGCCGGTGCACCGGCGTGTGCTCTATGCCATGCGCGAGCTGGGCAACGACTGGAACAAGTCGTACAAGAAGTCCGCCCGCGTGGTCGGCGACGTGATCGGTAAGTACCACCCGCACGGCGACAGCGCGGTCTACGACACCATCGTGCGGATGGCGCAGGACTTTTCCATGCGCTATGTGCTGGTCGACGGCCAGGGCAACTTCGGCTCCGTGGACGGCGACGCGCCGGCGGCCATGCGCTACACGGAAGTGCGCATGGCGCGCCTGGCGCACGAGATTCTGGCCGATATCGAAAAGGATACGGTCGATTTCATCCCGAACTACGACGAGTCCGAATCGGAGCCAGCGGTATTGCCGACCCGATTGCCGAACCTGCTCGTCAACGGCGGTACCGGTATTGCGGTCGGCATGGCCACGAACATCCCGCCGCACAACCTCGTCGAGGTCGTGAACGCCGTACTGGCGGTGATGGACGACCCGCAGATCAGCATCGCGGGCCTGATGGAACACGTGCCGGGGCCGGATTTCCCGACCGCCGGCATGATCAACGGCGCCGACGGCATCCGCGAGGCTTACGAAACCGGCCGCGGGCGGATCTACATGCGCGCCCGGGCCCACTTCGAGGAGGTGGACGAGCGCGGCAAGCAGGCGATCGTGGTTACCGAGCTGCCGTATCAGGTCAACAAGGCGCGGTTGCTGGAAAAGATCGCCGAGCTGGTCAAGGAAAAGCGCGTCGAAGGCATCACCGAGCTGCGCGACGAGTCCGACAAGGACGGCATGCGCATGGTCGTCGAGCTGCGTCGCGGCGAAACACCCGAGGTCGTGCTCAATAACCTGTATCGGCATTCGCAGATGCAGACCGTGTTCGGCATCAACATGGTCGCCCTCGACGATGGCCAGCCGCGCACGCTCAATCTCAAGCAGATGCTCGAGGCGTTCATTCGCCACCGGCGCGAGGTCGTCACCCGGCGCACCCAGTACGAACTGGCCAAGGCGCGTGCGCGCGCCCATGTGCTGGAAGGCCTCACGATCGCGCTGGCGAACATCGACGAGGTAATCGCGCTGATCAAGGCCTCCAGCGGCCCGGCCGAGGCGCGCGAGGCACTGATCAATCGCGAATGGCCGCCCGGGCAGGTCGTGGACATGCTGGAGCGCGCGGGCGCGGAATCCTCGCGCCCGGCAGATCTGTCCAAGGCCTACGGTCTGCAGGACAACGGCCAAGGCCAGAGCAAGTACCGGCTGACCGAGACGCAGGCGCAGGCGATCCTCGATCTGCGTTTGCATCGTCTCACCGGGCTCGAGCAGAGCAAGATCATCGAAGAGTTCGAGCAACTGCTTGACCGGATCGCCGACTATATCGAGATCCTGTCCAATATGGCCCGCCTGTTCGAGGTCATCCGCGAAGAACTGGAAGCGATCCGTCGTGACTACGGCGATGAGCGCAAGACCGAGATCCTGGACAACCATCTCGATCTGACCACGGCCGATCTGATTTCACCCGAGGACGTGGTCGTCACGCTCACGCATGAAGGCTATGTGAAGTCCCAGCCGCTGGGGGCCTATCGCGCCCAGCGTCGCGGCGGGCGCGGCAAGTCGGCCACGGCAACCAAGGATGCCGACTTCATCGACAAGCTGTGGGTGACGCACACGCACGACACGCTGTTGTGCTTCTCCTCGGCCGGCAAGGCGTACTGGCTCAAGGTCTATGAACTGCCCAGCGCCGGTCGCGGTGCGCGCGGCAAGCCGATCGTCAACCTGCTGCCGCTGGAAAACGACGAGCGCATCTCGCAGGTGTTGCCGATCAAGGATTTCAACACCAACGAAAACGTGTTCTTTGCGACCCGCAACGGCACGGTGAAAAAGACCGCGCTGGAGCAGTTCTCGCGCCCGCGTTCCAACGGCATTATCGCCATCGATCTGCGCGAAGACGATGCGCTGGTCGGCGTCGATCGCACGTCGGGTCAGGATCAGGTGATGCTGTTTTCCTCCGGCGGCAAGGTGATTCGTTTCGCCGAGGCCGACGTGCGTGAAATGGGGCGCAACGCGGCCGGCGTTCGCGGCATCCGCCTGCCCGACGATGAAGCCGATGCGGCCGTCATCGGGCTGATCGTGATCCGCGATGGCGAGATCCTCACGGTCACCGCCCAGGGTTATGGCAAGCGCACGCCGGTCGAGGACTATCCACTGCGTGGCCGCGGCGGTCAGGGCGTGCTTGCGCTCAAGCAGTCCGACAAGACCGGCGTCGTGGTCGGTGCCACCCAGGTGCTCGAAGACGATGAAATCATGCTGATATCCAATATGGGTACGCTGATTCGCACCGCGGTTGCCGAGATTTCGGTGCTCGGGCGCAATACCCAGGGCGTGCGTATCATCCGCGTCGCCGACGACCAGCATCTGGTTGGCGTTGATCGAATCGTCACGGAAGACGACGAGGATGAAAACGGCGACGCCGATGGCGCGGCGGTCGATGACGATTTGCCCGACGCACCGGCCGCCGACGACGACAACGATTCGGATTCGGACGACGCCGCGGACTAGACGCCGCGCGCGCCGTCGATTTTCAAACGGGAGACTTGTTCTATGGCACGCGTCTACAATTTCAGTGCAGGTCCGGCCACGCTGCCGGTCGAAGTGCTCGAAAAGGCCCAGGCCGATCTGCTCGACTGGCAGGGCAGCGGGATGTCGGTGATGGAAATGAGCCATCGCGGCGATGCCTTTGTCTCCATTGCCGAGAAGGCCACCCAAGACCTGCGCAAGCTGCTGAATGTGCCCGACAACTACAGCGTGCTGTTCCTGCAGGGGGGCGCCGCGGGCCAGTTCGCCGGCGTGCCGATGAACCTGTTCGGCGACAGTGACAAGGCCGATTACGTCGTGACCGGCAACTGGGGCAAGAAGGCGGTCAAGGAAGCCAAGAAGTACGGCGATATCGCGGTCGCCGCCTCCAGCGAAGAGGGCGGGTTCACCGAGATTCCCGATCGTGGTGGCTGGCAGCTGCGCGACGACGCGGCCTATGTCCACTACACCCCGAACGAGACCATTCAGGGCGTCGAATTTCCGGATGTGCCGGAAGTCGGCGACGTGCCGCTGGTGGCCGACTGGTCGTCGGCGTTTCTGTCCAAGCCGATCGACGTCTCCAAATACGGCGTGATCTATGCCGGCGCGCAGAAGAACGCCGGCCCGGCCGGCGTGACCATGGTCATCGTGCGCAACGACCTCATGGGCAGCGCGATCAAGTCCACGCCCATGGTGCTCGATTACCAGCAGCAGGCCGATGCCGATTCCATGCTCAACACGCCGCCGTGCTTTGCCTGGTACATGGCCGGCCTGACCTTCGAGTGGATTCTCGCCAACGGCGGCCTCGAGGGCATGGCCGAGCGCAACAAGCGCAAGGCCGACAAGCTCTACGGCTTCATCGACAGCTCGGATTTCTATCGCAACCCGGTTGCGCCCGAGGCGCGCTCGCGCATGAACGTGCCGTTCCTGCTTGCCGACGACGATCTGAACAAGGCGTTTCTGGCCCAGGCCGAAGAGGCCGGTCTGTCGACGCTCAAGGGTCACCGGTCGGTCGGCGGCATGCGTGCGTCGATCTACAACGCCATGCCCGAAGCGGGCGTCGATGCGCTGATCGATTTCATGCGCGGCTTCGAAAAGGACAACGGCTGACACGCGAACCGTCGCCGCTCGCCGTCAACGATTTTCGTGGATCAAAGGATAGTCATGACCTTCAAGGTACAAACGCTCAACAGCATTTCGGCCAAGGGCCTCGACCGCCTGCCCCGCGATCTGTACGAGATCGCTTCCGAGCTGTCCACACCGGACGCGATCATTCTGCGTTCGCACAACATGCACGACATGGACATTCCGGATTCCGTGCGCGCCATCGGCCGTGCCGGCGCAGGCGTGAACAATATTCCCGTGGCCGACATGAGCAAGCGCGGTGTGCCGGTGTTCAACGCCCCCGGCGCCAACGCCAACGCGGTGAAGGAGCTGGTCCTGGCCGGGCTGCTGCTGTCCTCGCGCAACCTCATGAGCGCCTGGCGCTATGTGGAGGATCTCACCTCCACGGGCGACGACCTCAAGAAGGAGGTCGAAGCCGGCAAGAAGCGCTTCAAGGGCGTGGAGCTGCCCGGGCGCACGCTCGGCGTCGCCGGCCTGGGTGCGATCGGCGTGAACGTCGCCAACGCGGCCCAGGGCCTTGGCATGAGCGTGCAGGGCTTCGATCCCGGCATCACGGTGAACAACGCATGGCGCCTTAACGCCGGCGTGTCCGAAGCGCTGTCGATCGACGAGTTGCTGTCGCGCTCGGACTTCGTGTCCCTGCATGTGCCGCTGGTGGAGGATACGCGCGGGCTCATCGATGCCCAGCGCATTAAGCTGATGCGCAAGGGCGCTGTGCTGCTCAACTTCTCGCGTGCCGAAATCGTCGACGAGGACGCGGTGCTCGGCGCGCTGGAGTCCGGCAAGATCAACTACTATGTCTGCGATTTCCCGTCCGAAAAGCTGCGTGGCCACGAGCGCGTGATCACGCTGCCGCATCTGGGCGCGTCCACCGACGAGGCTGAGGACAACAGTGCGGTCATGATCGCCGAGCAGCTGCGTGACTATCTGGAAGTCGGCAATATCCGCAATTCGGTGAACTTCCCGGAAGCGATCATGCCGCCGACCGCCAATGCCCATCGCATTGCGGTCGTGAACAACAACGTGCCGAACATGGTCGGGCAGATCTCGTCGACGCTCGCGCGGCATGGCCACAACATCGCCGATCTGCTCAACAAGTCGAAGGGCGAAGTGGCCTACACGCTGGTCGATGTCGACGCCGAGGTGGCCGACGAGGCGCTCGAGGAACTGCGTGGTATCGAAGGCGTGCTGTGCGTACGCTATCTCGGCGCGGTAGGCAGCGACGCGGCCTAGCGCGCGGCCATGAGCGACAAGTCCGACGATCAGGCACTGGCCGAGGCGCGCCAGCGTATCGATACACTGGATCAGCAGATCCAGTCTCTTATCGCTGAGCGCGCCGGTGTCGCGCTCGATGTCGCGCAGATCAAGCAGGCCCAGCAGCGAACCGATTTCTATCGGCCCGAGCGCGAGGCCGATGTGCTGCGCCGCGTTGCCGAACGCAACGAAGGCCCGCTCGACAATGCCACCATCACGCGTTTGATGCGCGAGGTGATGTCGGCCTGTCTGGCGTTGGAATCGCCGCTCAGAGTCGCCTATCTCGGGCCGGAAGGTACATACACCCAGGCCGCGGTCTACAAGCATTTCGGCCACTCGGTGCGGGCCTTGCCGTTGCCCGCGATCGACGAGATCTTTCGCGAAGTCGAGGCCGGCAACGCCGATTTCGGCGTGGTGCCGGTCGAGAACTCGACGGAAGGGGTGGTCAGCCACACGCTGGATCAGCTGGTCGGCAGTTCGCTGGCCATCTGCGGCGAGGTGGCGCTGGCGGTGCATCATCACCTGCTCTCGCGCGAGAGCGATCTCGGGTCGGTCAAGCGCGTGGTTGCCCATGCGCAGTCGCTCGCCCAGTGTCGCAAGTGGCTGGATCGCCAGCTGCCCGGCGTGGTTCGCGAAGCGGTGTCCAGCAATGGCGAGGCCGCGCGTCGCGTTGCTGCCGAGAGCCAGGCGGCGGCGATCGCGGGGCGTGCCGCCTCCGAGTTCTACGAGCTGCCCATGCTGGCCTCGAACATCGAGGACGAGCCGAATAACACCACACGGTTTCTCGTGCTCGGCAATCAGCGCGTGCCGGCGACCGGTAACGACATGACGTCGATTCTGGTGGCGATCCGCAATCAGCCGGGCATGCTGCATCGGCTGCTCACCCCCGGGGCAGAGGCCGGTGTCGATCTCACGCGGATCGAATCGCGCCCGTCACGTCGCCAGGCCTGGGACTACAATTTCTTCATCGATCTGGAAGGCCATATCGAGGAAGCGCGTGTGCGCCAGGTGCTGGACGCGATCGAGTCGCAGGCGGCCATGCTGAAGGTTCTGGGCTCCTATCCACGCGCGATCGGCCCCGATGCGAATTCATAAGTCACGTTCAAATCTGTTCGGAACGTATTGAAATTATGAGTATTACGATCTCGGATCAGGCGCATGCCGGTATTCATGGCCTGCACACTTACGTGCCGGGCAAGCCGATCGAGGACCTCAAGCGCGAGCTGGGCCTGAGCTCGATCGTGAAGCTCGCCTCGAACGAGAATCCGTTCGGTACGGCACCGGCCGTGAAGCGCGCGCTGGCCGCTTTCGCCCGCGATGGTGCGGGCGATCTGCACCGCTATCCCGACGGCAACGGCTTTGCGCTCAAGCAGAAGCTGGCAGCGCGCCACGATATCGAGATGTCGCGCATTACGCTGGGCAACGGCTCCAACGATGTGCTCGAACTCACGGCGCGCGTATTTCTCGGGCCGGGCAAGAACGCCGTTTTCTCGCAGTATGCCTTCGCGGTCTACCCCATCGTCGCGCGCGCGGTGAACGCCGAGACGCGGGTCGTGCCGGCACTCGGCGCCGAGGCCGACATGCCCTACGGGCACGATCTCGACGGGTTCCTCGACCATATCGACGACAACACCGGCGTGGTGTTCATTGCCAGCCCGAACAACCCGACCGGGACCTGGCTGGCGCCGGACGCGATCGAATCGTTCATGGATGCGGTCCCGAAAGGCGTGGTGGTCGTGCTGGACGAGGCCTATCTCGAATATCAGGCAGACAGCGAGCGGCCAAACAGTCGCGCATGGTTGGAACGGTATCCGAATCTGATTGTTACGCGCACTTTCTCGAAGATTTATGGGATGGCCGGCCTGCGTGTGGGCTATGCCCTGTCGTCGGCGGAAGTGGCGGACCTCATCAATCGGGTGCGCCAGCCTTTCAACGTCAACATGGTGGCCATGCACTGCGCCGAAGCGGCGCTGGCAGACGACGATTTCGTCGTCTACAGCACCGAAACGAACGCGGTACAGCGGGCATCGCTCGCTCAGGAACTCGAAGCCCGCGGGCTGTCCTGTCTGCCGTCGCAGGCGAACTTCATCACGTTCGATTGCGGCCGCGAATCCACCCCGCTGTTTGATGCCATGCTGCGCGAGGGCGTGATCGTGCGCCCGCTGGCCAGTTACGAAATGCCTGAGCATCTGCGTGTAACGGTCGGAAGCGAGACGGAAAATCAGATATTTCTCTCCGCGCTCGACACGGTTCTTGCCGCGCAATGAGCGCTGTCGACACGGCGCTGAATAACGAACGGATCTGTGTCGTCGGGCTCGGGCTGATCGGCGGGTCGATTGCGCGCGGTCTGCGTGCAGCCGGTTATCGCGGCACGATCAGCGCGGGCGTGGCCGATCGCGCGGAAGCGGATCGGGCACGGGCGCTCGGACTCGCCGATCGGGCAGAGACGAACCTGACGCGGGCGGTCGACGGGGCGACGCTGATCGTTCTCGCGGTGCCGATCGGCGCCATGCCCGGCGTGTTTGCCGATATTGTCGACGGGCTGGCGCCGGACGTCGTGGTCACGGACACCGGCAGCACCAAGCTGAGCGTGATCGCGGACGCGCGTGCCGGGTTGGGGGCGGCGATCGGGCGCTTTGTGCCGGGCCATCCCATCGCGGGCACGGAACGCAGCGGGCTCGACGCGGGTTTTGCCACGCTGTTCGAGCAGCGGCGCGTCATTCTCACGCCGACGCCGGAAACAGACCGCGATGCGCTGTCCCGTGTGGAGGCGCTCTGGTCAGCGCTTGGCGCGCGTGTCAGTGAGATGGACGCGGCCCATCACGACGAAGTGCTGGCCGCGACCAGCCATCTGCCGCACGTGCTCGCGTTCACGCTCGTCGATACGTTGGCGCGCATGGCGGAACGCACCGAGATCTTCGAATATGCGGCGGGCGGGTTTGCCGATTTCACCCGCATCGCGTCCAGCAACCCTGACCTCTGGGGCGATATCGTGACCGCCAACCATGACGCCATTCTGCCGGTGCTCGACCGCTATATCGGCGATCTCGAAGCGGTGCGTACGGCGATCGCGGCCGGCGATCGCGCCACGCTGGCGACAACGTTTGGTCGAGCCAAGACCGCGCGCGACGGCTTTGCTGCGGGGCGTGGCTGAGATGCGCTGTTTTCATGTCCAGCCCGGCGGCACGCTCGGCGGCACGCTACAGGTGCCCGGCGACAAGTCGGTTTCGCATCGCGCGATCATGTTCTCGGCGATCGCCGACGGGCGCTCGCGTATTACCGGTTTTCTGGAAAGCGCGGACTGTCTCGCGACCCTGCGCGCATTCGAGGCGATGGGCGTGTCGTTCGTACGCGACGCTGAGTCGCTCGTGGTCGACGGCGTCGGGCGCGATGGGCTCGCGCCGCCCGGTATGCCGCTGGATCTGGGCAACTCCGGTACGTCGATGCGGCTGTTGTCCGGCCTGATGGCCGGCCAGGCGTTCGATAGCGTTCTCACCGGCGACGCCAGCCTTTCGCGCCGGCCGATGGGGCGCGTCATCGACCCGCTCACCGCGATGGGTGCGCATATCGCGGGGAGCGAAGGCCAGCGCGCGCCGCTGCGTATCACGGGCGGCCGGTCACTGCAGGCAATCGAGTACACGCCGCCGGTTGCAAGCGCGCAGATCAAATCCTGCGTTCTACTTGCCGGTCTCTACGCAAAGGGCGTGACGACCGTGCACGAGCCCGGCGTCAGCCGCGACCATACCGAGCGCATGCTTGGCGCTTTCGGCGTGGCGCTTTCGCGCGACGGGGCGGCCCTGTCGCTTGCCGGCGGTCAGTCGCTACGGGCGTTCGACGTGGCCGTGCCCGCCGATCTGTCGTCGGCCGCGTTCTTTCTGGTCGGCGCATCGATCGCGCAACCGCGCGACGGGGCAGAGCCGCTGACGCTGACCGGTGTCGGCATCAACCCGACACGGCGTGGGGTGATCGATATTCTCGATCGCATGGGCGCGGACATTGCGCTCACCAATACGCGCGAACAGGCGGGCGAGCCCGTGGCCGATATCGTCGTACGTCCGGCGTCCCTGAGAGGGGTGGATATCGGCGGGCGCGACGTGGAGCTTGCAATCGACGAGTTTCCCGCGATCTTCATCGCGGCCGCCTGTGCGCAGGGTACGACGCGACTCACCGATGCCGCCGAGCTGCGCGTGAAGGAATCCGATCGTATTGCGGTCATGGCCGACGGCCTGGCCGCGCTCGGTGTGGAGGTGAGTGTGCAGCCGGACGGGCTGACCATCACCGGGCGGCCGGAGCCGCACAGTTTCACCGGCGGGCAAATCCATAGCCACGAGGATCATCGCATTGCGATGGCCTTCGCCATGGCCGGTCTGAGAGCGAGCGCGCCTATCGAGATCGACGACTGTGACTATGTCGATACCTCTTTTCCAGGCTTCGTCGCCAAGGCCGGCGCCGCCGGGCTCGTGATCGACGCGCGCGAGCAGGGCGCATGAGCCGCGCGCCGGTCATGACGCTAGACGGGCCGGGCGGCGCCGGCAAGGGTACGCTCGCCTCGGCGCTGGCGCGCGAGCTCGGCTGGTGGTTGCTCGACAGCGGCGCGCTTTATCGTCTGGTCGGACTACTGGCGCTGCGGCGCGGCCTCGATGCCGGGCGGTCGCAGGATCTAGACGCCGCAGTGACCGCGTCGCGCAATCTCGACCTGATCTTCGAGCCGGATACCGGCGCGGGTCAGCGTGTGTGGCTCGATGGTGAAGACGTGACCGATGCCATTCGCACCGACGCCGTTTCGGGGGCTGCGTCGCAATGGGCGGTCCAGCCGTCGATTCGGCAGGCGCTGCTTGCTCGCCAGCGCGATTTCGCAGGGCCGCCGGGGCTGATCGCGGACGGGCGTGACATGGGTACCGTCATCTTTCCCGAAGCCGACCTGAAACTGTACGTGACCGCGACAGCCAGGGAACGCGCCGATCGGCGTTTTGCGCAGTTGTCGGGTATGCGCGTTGATGCTAATCTTGACCGGATATATCGAGAGATATTGGAGCGGGACGCGCGCGATGCTTCGCGTGAGGTCGCGCCCCTCAAGCCGGCGGACGATGCGCATGTCATCGATACCACCGGCGAATCGGTGGCGGCGTCACTCGCACGAGTGCGGCGTCTTGTGCGCGAAAAGGGCTGGATTTAAGCTGAGCGGTCCAGGGCCGGATATATCGGCCTCGCGTTAATGGGACCGGTCGTGGCGCAAGGCCACTGCCGGATTGTTTTATCAACCACGGATGGCGCCGTAGTCGTTGCGCCGCAGGATTTTCTCCCCCCATGTCTGAAAGTTTCGCCGAACTATTCGAGCAAAGTCTGCAGGGTCGTACCATGCAGCCCGGTTCCCTCATCAACGCCGAGGTGCTGGAAGTCAAGTCCGACGTGATTATCGTCGACGCCGGGCTCAAGTCGGAAGGCGTGATCCCGATCGACGAGTTCTACGACGATAACGGCGAACTCTCCGTATCGGAAGGGGACAAGGTCGAAGTCGCGCTGGAGGCCGTGGAAGACGGTTTCGGCGCCACGCGCCTGTCCAAGGAAAAGGCCCAGCGCATCCGCACCTGGGACTTCCTCACCGAGGCGTACGAGAACAGCGAGTCCGTGGTCGGCCATATCAGTGGCAAGGTCAAGGGTGGTTACACCGTCGACGTAGGCAACATTCGCGCGTTCCTGCCCGGTTCGCTGGTCGATGTGCGTCCGGTGCGCGACACCACCTACCTCGAAGGCAAGCCGCTCGAATTCCGCGTCATCAAGCTGGACCGTCTGCGCAACAACGTGGTCGTGTCGCGTCGTGACGTGCTCAAGGAAGAGTACAGCGAAGAGCGCAAACAGCTGCTCGACACGCTCCAGGAAGGCATCGTTCTCAAGGGTATCGTCAAGAACCTGGTGGACTACGGTGCGTTCGTCGACCTGGGCGGCATCGACGGCCTGCTCCACATCACGGACATGTCCTGGAAGCGCATCAAGGACCCGACCGACGTGGTCAATGTCGGCGAGGAAATCGAGGTCAAGGTGCTCAAGTTCGATCGCGAGCGCACCCGTGTCTCGCTCGGCCTGAAGCAGCTCGGCGACGATCCGTGGGTCGATATCGCCCGTCGCTATCCGGAAAACACGCGCCTGTTCGGCAACGTCACGAACATCACCGACTACGGCGCCTTCGTGGAAATCGAAGAGGGCGTCGAAGGCTTGGTGCACGTGTCCGAGATGGACTGGACGAACAAGAACGTCAATCCGGGCCAGATCGTCGACGTCGGCGACGAAGTCGAGGTCATGGTTCTGGAGATCGACGAGGAACGCCGTCGTATCTCGCTGGGCATGAAGCAGTGCAAGTCCAACCCTTGGGAGGACTTCGCGGCCAACCATCAGCGTGGCGACCAGGTTTCCGGTCAGATCAAGTCGATCACCGACTTCGGCATTTTCGTTGGTCTGCCGGGCAATATCGACGGCCTCGTGCATCTCTCGGATCTGTCCTGGAATGACCAGGGCGAAGATGTGGTCCGCGAGTACTCGAAGGGCGACGAGGTTGAAGCCGTCGTGCTTTCGATCGACGCCGACCGCGAGCGCATCTCGCTGGGTATCAAGCAGCTGGCGCAGGATCCCATCGGCTCCTTCGTTGCCGACAATCCGAAGGGCAGCGTCGTGTCCGGCACGATCCAGAGCGTGGACGCCCGTGGCGCGACCGTGGATCTCGGCAGCGATGTGGTCGGCTACATCCGCGCATCGGACATCTCCCGCGATCGTGTCGAAGACGCGCGCACCGCGCTGTCCGAGGGTTCGGAAGTCGAAGCCCGCTTCGTTGGCGTTGATCGTCGCAACCGCACGATCAGCCTCTCGATCCGTGCCAAGGACGAGAAGGACGAGCAGCAGGCCATGCGCGATTACGCCGATACGGATGCCTCCACCGGCACCACCAGCCTCGGCGAACTGCTCAAGGAGCAGATCGACGCAAGCGACCGCAACAACTAAAAATATCGCGGCGAAAGACGCGGGGCGCTTGCAGGCGCCCCGCGTTTTAATTACCTTTCTGATTAGGGGTATGCCCAACGGCATATGACGGGGGCGGCGTTTCCAGGGAGAGGACGCTGGATGACTAAATCGGAGCTGATCGAACGGCTGGTCCAGCGTCAGGCGCATATGTCGCACCGTGACGTTGAGCTTGCCGTCAAACTACTACTCGACGACGTGATTACAGAGCTGGCCAGCGGTGGCCGGGTCGAAATTCGCGGCTTCGGCAGTTTCTCGGTGCACCACAGGCCGGCACGGCGTGGACGCAATCCGAAGACCGGCGAAGCGGTCGATATTCCACGCAAGTACGTGCCGCACTTCAAGCCCGGCAAGGAACTGCGCGAACGCGTCAACACGAGCCATTCATAGCCGATCGACAGGCCGCAATCGACGCGGATCGAGTCGGCCGGGGCGGAAAACGGGAAATCAATGCTACGTCTGATTCGTAACCTGATCGTGGTCGTGGGGCTCGTGCTCGGCGTGGCCTTCGGCTTCTTCAATTACGATCTGGTATCGATCGACCTGCTCTGGACCACGACTGAAGCGCCGCTGGTCATTCTGCTCGTGATTGCCTTCGTGCTCGGGCTCGTGATCGCGGCACTGGTCTGCACGGCTCGCATTGCGCGGCTGCGTGGCCAGCTTTCGAGTTCCCGCCGACGGCTCAAGGACGCGCAGGCCGAGATTTCCAATCTGCGGAGCATGCCTATCCACGATGCTTGACGGCATCTGGTGGATCGTCCTGGCTTTGCTGCCGCTCGCGGCAGCGTCGGGCTGGTACGTACGCGGACGAGCGCAGGGCGACGATGAACCGACGCCGCCGGTCAATGCGGACTACCTGCGCGGCATAAGCCAGCTGGTCAACGACGACGCCGACAAGGCGATCGCCACCTTCGTGCGCGTGCTCGAAGTCGACAACGACACGGCCGAAACCCATCTCGCACTCGGCAACCTGTTCCGCCGGCAGGGCGAGGTCGACCGTGCCCTGCGCATGCACCAGAACCTGGTGGCGCGCCCCAATCTCAAGGCCGCACACCGCAACCAGGCGCGCTACGAGCTTGCACAGGATTATTTGCGTGCGGGCGTGCTCGATCGCGCCGAAAGCCTGTTTCGTGAGCTTGCAGACCAGAATCTGTTTCTCGAGCGCGCGCTGTCGGGCTTGGTGGCCATCTACGAGCAGGAGCGCGACTGGGAACAGGCCATCGCCACCACGCGGCGGCTGGAGACAGTGCGTGGCACGTCGCTGCGCCCAGTGATCGCCCAGTATTTCTGCGAGCTGGCGGAGCAGGCGCGCGGCAACGGCCAGACGGATATCGCCCAGCGGCATCTCAAATCCGCACGCCAGTCGTTTCGTGATTGCGCCCGCGCAAGCCTGGTGGGCGGCGCCATGGCCGAACATGCGAAGGACTATCGCGGCGCGGTTCGGATCTATCGCCAAGTGATGCGTCAGGATGTGGATTTCATCAGCGAAATCATCGAGCCGATGCGTCGCTGTTTCGACGCAATCGACGACGCGCCGGGCTATGCGCAGTTTCTGCGTGAGGTCATGCCGCTATACGACGGTGCGCACCCCCATGTTGCGTATGCGCGTTTTCTGCATCGCCAGAAAAAGACGGACGAGGCGATCGCGCATATCTCGCAGTACCTGCAGGGCGAGCCGAACTGGATCGGCTTCTATCACCTGCTCGACCTGACGTGGTCTCAGACCCGCAGTACCCTGACAGGGCCACTCGATAGCCTGCGCCAGTCGCTTGGCCAGATCATCGAACGCCAGCCGACCTACCACTGTGGCCAGTGCGGGTTCTCGGGGCGTTATCTGCACTGGCAGTGTCCGAGCTGTCGCCAATGGAACACGATCGTGCCGGTGCGAGACGTGCGCCCGGCCGAGTCGGCGCCGACACGCTCCGCGCGTAGCGGGTAATTTCAAGACGTGCGGGCAGCGTTGGCTCAGTAGCGCGCGTCGGCCGTGACCTGTTCGCGGCATTCGCGCTCCGACCAGGCCGAATGACAGGCGCGGACCATCTGGTCGAGTAACGCGCGCAGGCGGGCCTTGTCGAAGGCGTTCAAGTCCGCAGTCTGCAGGGCGGTGCGGAGCTGGTTGATCGCCGGCGCGAACGCGCCGCGTAGTTCGTAATATTTCGCCTGCCGGTAGTAGGCCTCGCCGAGATTATTCTGTTGGCCGGCGACCTGGGCGAGCATTTGCTGCGCTTCCGAGGACTGACCGAGCAGGTCACGGTCCTGCATCAGAAACGCCCTTGCGGCTTCCGGATCGTTGCCGTCGACCAGCAGCCGGGCATAGTCGAGCTTGACCGCCGGGCTGCGCGGGAACTGTCGGCGCGCGGCTTCGAGCATGTCGCGGGCACGCCCCGTATCGCCGGCCTGCGAGTAGGCATCGGCCAGGGCGAGGGTGAACGCCTTGCTGTCGGGATTCTGCTCGACATACGGCGCGAGAATCTGCGCGGCTTCCGCGTTGCGGCCAATTCGCGACAGCGCAAGCGCGTAGCCATAGTCGATCGCCGCGCTCGGTTGGCCGTCGTCGGCATCCGCGCGGCGTTGTTCGTAGTAGCGCACCAGCTCGCCAAGTTGCCGGCTCATCAGCACGCGGGCGCGTTCGCGCATGAGCAGGTAGGCATCGCTCTCGCGCACCGACGGCGACGGGTAGTCCTTCGCGCGTGATTCGGCCTCCGCCATGCGCGTATTGCTCACCGGGTGCGAGAGCAAAATCTCCGGCAATTGGTTGCCATAAAGCCGCGAGCGACGCTGCATCTTCTCGAAGAAGCTGGCCATGCCGTCCGGGTTGAAGTCCGCCGCGGCCAGCGTGCGTATACCGATACGGTCGGCCTCGAACTCGTGCGCGCGCGTGTAGTTGGTCTGTTGTTGACCGAGATTGGACACGCCGGCCGTGACGGCGGCGGAAATGGCATCCGGGTCGCCGCCACCGGCAATGGCGGCCACCAGGATAGCGGCGGCCGTTGCCCAGCCCATGCCGGAGGTTGCCTCGATCTGACGCGCGATATGGCGCTGCGTGACATGTGCCATTTCATGGCCCACCACGCCCGCGAGTTCGCTTTCGGTTTCGGTTTCGGTTACCAGCCCGGCGTTGATGCCGATATAGCCGCCAGGCAGGGCGAACGCGTTGATCTGGCTGCTGTCGATCGGGTAGAAACGAAACGCGCTGGCGTCGCTGCTGGTGTGTTCGGCTAGCCGTGTCCCGATCGACGTGAAGTATTCGCGCAGCTGGACATCCTCGATGATCAGGCTGCGCTCGAGAAGTTGTGCCACCACCTGCCGGCCGATCTTGTCTTCCTCGGCGGGTGACATGTACGCATCCGCGGGCTGGCCGATGCTCGGCAACTGATAGTCGCGCGCGCTCGCCACCGTGCTGACTACCGTCAGGCAGGCGAGCAGGCCGATGAGGAGTCGGCAAAGGGAGCAGCGTGCGGTCATTACGAGCGTGCGGGGCATGCAGGGGCGACGAGAGTTCAGACCGCAGGTTAGCGTGTTTCGTTCATTGGATTAAACTGCGGAAAACACAGGGCCAATCGTCGCTCGGCGACCGGGCCCGCGCAGCTCACGCAGCGCACAGGAGTGAATGTGCCGATATCTTCGACCGTGCGGGCAGGCGCCGCCCAGAGCGCGCCCGCGATAAAAGTTCGCAGGCTTGCGCGATGAACATCGTTCGCGAATGGTTCACCCGCCACTTTTCCGATCCCCAGGTCGTCGCGCTGGCGCTGATTCTGGTCAGCAGTATCGCGCTGGTCATGATATTCGGCGCGCTGCTGACGCCGGTACTCGCGGCGGTCGTGGTGGCCTACCTGCTCGACGGGCCGGTGCAATGGCTCGAACGCGTGCGCCTGCCGCGCTGGGCGGGCGCGGCGCTGGTATCGACCGCGTTGTTGATTGGTGTGGTATGGGTCAGCTTTGCCCTGTTGCCGTTGCTCACGCGCCAGGCCGGCCAGATTCTTCAGGAAGTGCCGAGCCTGATCAGTAGCGCCCAGGACTGGATCGCTGCGCTGCCGCGCCGCTATCCGGCGCTGATTACGCAGGATCAGATCGATGCCATGGTCAACAGCATGACCTTCGACGTGGGGTCCATGCGCCAGGCCTTGCTCAGCCGCTCGCTCGTCGTCGGTATGAGCCTGCTTTACCTGACGGTCTATCTCTTGCTCGTGCCGCTGATGGTCTTTTTCATGCTGCGCGACAAGCACCAGATTCTGACCTGGTTCGCGCGCTTCGGGCCACGCGACGGCCGCCTCGTTCAGAATGTATGGGCGGAGGTGAACGCACAGCTCGGCAACTATGTGCGCGGCAAGGCCGTCGAGATCGTGATCGTGTGGATCGTCGCTTACCTGGTCTTTTCCCTGCTCGGGCTCAAGTACGCCATGCTGCTGTCTGCGCTGGTCGGCTTTTCCGTGCTGGTGCCTTATATCGGGGCCTTTGGCATGACCGTGCCGGTCATGCTGGTGGCGTATGCGCAGTGGGGCTTCGAAGCGCAGACGCTCTATGTGCTGGTGGCGTACGGCGTGCTGCAGATGCTCGATGGCAACGTGCTGGTACCCGTGCTGTTTTCCGAAGCGGTGGATCTGCACCCGGTAGCGATCATCACGGCGGTGCTATTCTTCGGTGGCGTCTGGGGCTTCTGGGGTATTTTCTTTGCCATCCCGCTGGCCACCGTCGTCCACGCCGTAATCAAGGCATGGCCGCGCAAGGCGCAGACGTGGCTGGACACCGGGTCGCCGCAAAGCGATCGCGAGATCGGCTGAGCGGCGATCTCGCGATCAGCGCTGTCGCACGACCCGACGCGTGTTCAGGCGGCTGCTGAGGGCTCCAGCAGTTCGATCCAGTGGCGTACCGGCACGCCGGCCGCGGATTCGAGATGCAGCTGACAGCCGACGTTGGCCGTCACGATGACATCCGGATCGCCGGCGTTCAGCGAGGCGAGCTTGTTCTCCCGCAGCTGGTTAGCCATCGTCGGCTGCAGGATCGAGTAGGTTCCGGCCGAGCCGCAGCACAGATGCGAATCACGCACATGCGTGAGCTTGTAGCCGGCCTGGGCCAGGATCTCGGCGACATTGTCGTGCAATTGGGGGGCGTTCTGCAGGGTGCAGGGCGGGTGATAAGCGACCTGGCGCCCGTGGCCGAGATCGCCGAGCTGGCTTAGATCTTCCTGGGCCAGGATATCGCTGAGATCCCGCGCGAGCTCGGAGACACGCGCGGCTTTTTCCGCGTACGCCGGATCGTTACGAAGCATGTGGCCGTATTCGACCACCGACGCGCCGCAGCCACTCGCAGTCAGCACGATCGCCTCTGCGCCATCCTCGATATAGGGCCACCACGCATCGATATTGCGGCGCGCGAAGTCGTTGGCTTCCTCGCGATGGCTCAGATGCTGGGACAGGGCGCCGCAGCAGCCGCTCGCCTTGGGTGCGATCAGCTGCACACCGAGCTGCGAGAAGATACGCGCGGCGTGCGCGTTGGTGTTGGGCGCGGCGACCGGCTGCACGCAGCCGTCGAGCACGAGCATGGTGCGCGTTGCATTGTCGTTCTTCGGCCATGCCAGCGCCTTGCGACGCGGCGGCATTTTCTGTTTCAGCGGCGCCAGCGGGCCGACCAGAAGCGGCTTGAAGAAATGCCCCAGCCGGAAGAAGAACGCGAAGCGGTTGCGATAGGCGACGATATGGCGCAGCAACCAGCGGATCGCGCGCTCATGAACGGGCCGCTCGACCTGCTGATCCACCAGATCGCGACCGATATCGGCCAGCTTGGCGTATTCGACGCCCGATGGGCAGGTCGTTTCACAGGCACGACAGGTCAGGCAGCGGTCCAGATGCATCTGCGTCTTCTGGGTCGGCGCTTCGCCCTCGAGCACCTGCTTGATCAGATAGATGCGGCCGCGCGGACTGTCGCGCTCGTCGCCGAGCAGTTGATAGGTCGGGCAGGTCGCCGTGCAGAAACCGCAGTGCGTGCAGGCGCGCAGGATGCGGTCGGCTTCTTCGCCATCCGGCGTATCGCGGAGTTGCGGAATGATAGAAGTTTGCATGGGCGTTGCTTCGCTTGGAATTCGGGCCGGTTCGGAATCTAGAGTTCGGGGTAGATCCGGCCGGGGTTGAGAATACCCGCGGGATCCATGGATCGTTTCAGTCGCTGTTGCAGCGCCAGCATGGATTCGCCGATGGGATGAAAACGTGGGCTGGCGTCGCCGCGATAGAGGCTGGCGTGGCCGCCTTCGTCCTTGACGATACGGCGCAGGGCGACCGCGTCGATATCAGACGCGAGCCAGCGCTGGGCGCCGCCCCAGTCGATGACACAGTCGCCGTCAATGTCGAGCATGGGCGCGGCCGGCGGTAGCGACAGCCGCCATAGCGGCTTGTCCGCGTTCGAGAAGAAGGGACGCTGTTGTTCGCGCACGTCGCGCCAGAAAGGCTTGTCGTCGTCCAGCGTTTCGCCGCCGAGTTTCTCGCAGGCGGATTCGACTGGAGAGGTCGCGCCGGCGAGCCGGAGATAGGTCTTGCCATCTTCCCAATAGGCGCCCGTAATCGGCCAGGGCTTGCGCTGCCAGTCGCTGATCTGGGTGAGTGCTTCGGACGGGCCGTGTTCGAACACGCGCGTGATCTGCGTGCGGGGCAGCGGCAGGACCTTGAGGCTGATGTCGAGCAATACGCCGAGCGTGCCGTAGGCGCCGGCCATGAGCCGGGACAGGTCGTAGCCGGCGACGTTCTTCATCACTTCGCCGCCGAAGCGCAGCGCCTGGCCCTGGCCGTTGACGATACGGGTGCCGAGCACGAAATCGCGGGCCGCGCCAGTGAACGGCCGGGCCGGACCGGATACGCCGCTCGCGATCGTGCCGCCCAGCGTTGCGTTATCGCCGTAGTGGGGCGGCTCGAACGCCAGCATCTGGCCTTCGGCTTCCAGCACGGCCTCGAGCTCGGACAGCGGCGTGCCGGCACGCGCGGTCATGACCAGTTCGCCGGGCTCGTAGTTCACCACACCGGCATGGCCGGTGACGTCGAGCGTATCGCCTTCGACCTGTTCGCCCAGAAAAGCCTTGGTGCCGCCGCCCGTGAGCTTGAGCGGGCTCTTGCTTTCGAAAGCCGCGCGTACGCGTTCAGTCAGTTGTTCGGTCTGATCGGCAGACGTCGTCACAGTCGCTCCAGTTCGGGGAAGGGCAGTTCGCCGTTGTGCACGTGCATGGCGCCGAATTCAGCGCAGCGATGCAGGGTGGGCACGGCCTTGCCGGGATTGAGCAGGCCCTTGTCGTCGAACGCGTTCTTGACGGCATGAAACTGGGTGAGTTCGTCCGGCGGGAACTGCACACACATCTGGTCGATCTTCTCGACCCCCACGCCGTGTTCGCCGGTGATCGTGCCGCCGTGTTCCAGACACAGTTCGCAGATCGCGCCGCCGAATTCCTCGGTGCGTTCGAGTTCGCCCTCGATGTTCGCATCGTAGAGGATCAGTGGGTGCAGGTTGCCGTCGCCCGCGTGGAAGACATTCGCCACCCGTTGACCGTACTTCTTCGACAGCTCGCCGATGCCGATGAGCACGTCGGCGAGCGCCTTGCGCGGAATCGTGCCGTCCATGCAGTAGTAGTCGGGAGAGATGCGACCCATGGCGGGAAAAGCCGCCTTGCGTCCGGCCCAGAACACGGCCCGCTCGGCGTCGTCGCGGGAGACGCGCACTTCGGTCGCCCCTTCGCGTTCGACCACCGCGGTGACGTCGGCGATATGCTCATCGACTTCGGCGTGCGTGCCATCGACTTCGCACAGCAGGATGGCGGCCGCGTCGGTGGGGTAGTCCGCGTGGACGAATTCTTCGGTGGCGATGATCGCCGGGCTATCGAGCATCTCGAGCCCGGCCGGGATGATGCCGGCCTGGATGATCGCCGCGACCGCGTCGCCGGCCTTGCGTACGTCGTCGAATGCGGCCAGCACCACCTGGGCACGTTCCGGTTTTGGCAACAGCTTCACGACCACCTCGACGATCACCCCCAACAGGCCTTCGGAACCCGTCATGAGCGCGAGCAGGTCGTAGCCCGGCGTGTCCATCGCTTCGCTACCGATGGTCATGCGCTCGCCGTCGACGGTGACGATCTCGAGCTGGACGATGTTGTGCGTCGTCAGACCGTATTTTAGGCAATGCACGCCGCCCGAGTTTTCGGCCACATTGCCGCCAATCGAGCAGGCGATCTGGGAGGAGGGGTCCGGCGCGTAGTACAGCCCGAGGTGTGAAACCGCTTCCGAGATAGCGAGATTGCGCACGCCGGGCTGTACCGTGGCGCGCCGGTTCTCGGTGTCGATATCGAGAATCTGCTTGAACTTGGCGAGCGACAACAGCACGCCGTTATCCATCGGCAACGCGCCACCGGACAGCCCGGTGCCGGCGCCGCGTGCGACCACGGCGACATCGTTGGCGTGGCACACGCGCATGGCCGTCTGCACCTGATCGATGGTTTCCGGCAGGATCACGATCATCGGCAACTGCCGATAAGCGGACAGCCCGTCGCATTCGAATGGCCGCAGGTCTTCCTCGGCGTGCAGAACCACGTGCTCGGGGAGTTCGGCCACGAGCTTGTCGATCAGCTGTGCCTTGTCGGGACGGGACGCAAGCACCTTTTCGGCAGCGTCCGCGATAGCGGCATCGGCCATGAGGATCTCCGGGTAGGGCAGCAGTCTTCAGCCATGAAAAGCGAGACTGCTGGTAAAGCCACCTAGTGGCTAAAGTTTATCAGACGCGTAATCGGCAAGCCGTGACCGTTCGCCTCTCGCGAGTGTTACGTGGCCGGCATGGCGCCAGTTCCTGAAGCGATCCACCACGTTTGTCAGCCCGGACGTGGTTTCGGTGAGATAGGGCGTGTCGATCTGGGCCAGATTGCCGAGACAGACGAACTTGGTGCCCGGGCCGGCGCGCGTGATCAGAGTCTTCATCTGCTTGGGTGTGAGGTTCTGGGCTTCGTCCAGGATGACGTAGCGCTCCAGAAAAGTGCGCCCGCGCATGAAGTTCACCGAGCGGATCTTGATGCGCTTGGACAGCAGTTCGTTCGTGGCGGCACGTTCCCAGTCGGAGCCGCCACCGCTGCCGGTAAGCACTTCGAGGTTGTCCATGAGTGCGCCCATCCAGGGCGTCATCTTTTCTTCCTCCGTACCGGGGAGAAAGCCGATATCGTCGCCCACGGGCACGGTCACGCGGGTCATGATGATTTCCCGATAGCGCGATTCGTCCAGCGTCTGGGCCAGGCCGGCGGCCAGGGTGAGCAGGGTCTTGCCGGTACCGGCCGCGCCCAACAGGGTGACGAAATCGATCTCCGGATCCATCAGCAGATTGAGCGCGAAGTTCTGCTCGCGATTGCGGGCATGCACGCCCCAGACCGCCTGCTTGCCTTCGCGGTAGTCCTGGGCGAGCTCGAGCACGCTGCCCATGTTCTCGCCTTCGCCGTCGAACTCGCGGGTGATCAGCTCGACATCGTTGTCGTGGCGAAAATGCAGCAGTTCGTTGAGATGCCAGTCGGCAACCTGCGGACCGCGCAGGCGGTAGAAGGCGTTGCCGGCCTCCTGCCAAGACTCCATGGTCTGACCGTGCGTCTCCCAGAAGTCATCGGGTAGTTCTGCATGGCCGGTATAGAGCAGGTCGAGGTCTTCCAGCACCTTGTCGTTGGTGTAATCCTCGGCTTCGATCCCGATCACCGACGCCTTGATGCGCAGGTTGATGTCCTTGGACACCAGCACGACCTCGGAATCAATGAACACGTTGCGCAGCGACAACGCGCTGATCAGGATCGAATTGTCGGCCTTGTTGCCCGGCAGCATCGCCGGCAGCTTGCCCTCGGCCGGTCGCGTTTCGAAGTAGAGCCGGCCCGAGACCCGCGGCGTGTCGTCCTTGCCGTGGCCGTTGAATTCGATGCCCTGATCCAGCGCGAGCCCGGCGTCGATTTCCTCGTGCGTCTTGTGCGCCATGAGTTCGTCGAGAAACCGGCTGACCTGGCGCACGTTGCGCGCGACCTCGGACACGCCCTTCTTCCCGGCGTCGAGTTCCTCCAGCACGACCATCGGGATGAAGATGTCGTGTTCCTGAAACCGGAACAGCGCGGTCGGGTCGTGCATCAGCACGTTGGTATCGAGAACGAAAACGCGTTGCGACATAAAAAAGCGATCCCGTGGGCGGGCGTGAACCGGAAGTCGTTCTAGGGCCTGTTGCCGTTTCGTGCGAGTCCGCGCCAAGGGCTGTTTTGCGGCAAGACAAGGCGTAGCACGCGCCGCGCAGTCATTCTGCGCAAGCGTGCTAGAACGCTGGA